>Ga0366787_1009_pt1 | contig 49110 bp, 46 predicted proteins | sample TotcelN113001M10_FD_207045 | JGI IMG/M metagenome (GOLD analysis project Ga0366787, IMG submission 207045) | Enriched cells from coal bed in the Powder River Basin, Montana, United States - Total cells N11 rep2 HSBNCT.N11.300.1.M10 ...
GCAAAAGCCGATGAAAAACCACGGCGAAGCCATGCTTGAACGCGAGGCGAGTCGATGACCGATTTGCGGAAGCCATTGGCGAGCAAGCCGTAGATCACGAAAACAACGAATGTCATCGCCATGAAAATGCCGCTAAGCGTGATCATCTGGAAAAACGGTGACTGGCTGTTTGGCGCAACAAATTGCGGCAAAAACGCAAGGAAGAAAATGGACAGCTTCGGGTTCAGTATATTAAGCAAAAACGCCTTGATCATGAGACTCTTTGCGCCAGTTACGGTTGACGCCTTGTCTACCGCAAGAACGTCCTTGTTGCGCCACGTTGCGTACGCGAGGTAAAGAAGGTAGGCCGCACCCGCGAACTTGAGAGCCTGGAACGCAACAGCACTCATATGAAGAATTGCCGCCAGTCCAAGAACCGTTGCGAGCAGATGCGGCAAAATTCCGGCAGTACATCCGATGGCGACAAAAATACTTGCCCGCTTTCCCAAAGTGAGCCCTGTCGAAACTGTAAATACAACGCCGGTGCCTGGGATCAGCACGACAATCAGTGCTGTAATGAGATAGTCGATTGTGATCATGCGTATGGGAGCGAGGACGTGATTAGCGGGACGTTGGGCATATGCCTAGCGGTAGTTGGTGCCATTGTTCATGTCGATGACCTCGCCGTTGATATACGGCGGAGCATCTGTTGCGAGCCAGCAGGCGACTTTTGCAACTTCTTCCGCGGAACAAAAGCGTTGACTGATCGTGGTCGATTTCAAACGGGCTTTTCGGTCTTCGGGCGCATTTTTCATCATTTCCGTTTCCACGGGCCCCGGCGCCACTGTATTGGCCATTACGCCTCTTGAACCAAAGGTTCTCGCGAGCGAGCGCATGGCATTGGAAATCCCCGCCTTTGAAATGCCGTACCAAATGTCCGGGTGACCAATTTCGCCTGCTATGGAACCCATGCTGACGATCCGTCCTCCGCCCGTTTCAGCCATTTGTTCAGCCAACCGAACGCTAATCCGTATGGCCGTGATCAGGTTGACGTTGAGTATATGAAGTATGTCATCGGAGGCGTAATCGCTTGCCGTCATCGTGTTCATGATGCCCGCATTGTTGATCAGCACGTCAACCGGCCCGATCCTGTCCACGACCTGAATCGTCTGGTCGTAATCGGATATATCCGCTATCCATGAAACCATTCCTTTAGGCGCGGATTGGATTTTCGATCTGGCGATTATGTGAACTTCAAACCCTCTCGCCACGAGCATCTTTGCGATTTCGAACCCGATTCCCCGAGTGCCGCCCGTAACTATGGCCTTCATCTATATTCCTTGAACATTGGGTATAAGTGTAGATCCCGCTTGCGCGTGAAAGGGTCTTGAATTTACGGCATTCAAGTCGGATCAGTTTTATCGGGACGGGATCAAGCGTTCCATTCTGCTTCCGTTTTATTAATAACACAACTCCTTAGCCCGCCCGGAATCCAAACTCCGGGGTTCCCGACGATACGCAGGCCGGTTGCGCCTATTCCTCGAACTTGTAGCCGATGCCGTAGACCGAACGGATCATTTCGTGGTCCGGCGAAACCTGGTCCAGCTTGCGGCGCAGGTTCTTGATGTGGGTATCGACAGTGCGGTCGGTGACGACGCGGTAGTCGTTGTAGAGCTTGTCCATCAGCTGGTCGCGCGAAAACACCCGTCCCTTGTTGGCGTAGAGGGTTTTCAGCAGGCGGTACTCTATCGGGGTCAGGTCCAGGTTGCGCCCGCCGTATCTGGCGGTGCTTTGCTCGTCGTCGAGGGCGAGGACTCCAACTTGGGAGGAACCGCTCTGCCGGTGCGCGCTGCGCCGCAGTATCGCCTGTACCCGCGCCACGACTTCGCGCGGGCTGAAAGGTTTGGTGACGTAATCGTCGGCGCCGATATGCAATCCCGTCAGCCGGTCCGCTTCTTCGACCCTTGCCGTCAGCATGAGGATCGGAACGTCGCTGAACGTGCGCAGTTCGCGGCAGATCTCGATGCCGTCCCGTCCCGGCAGCATCAGGTCGAGCAGTATCAGGTCGGGAGGAGCGGTTTTGACGGCGGGAACCACTTCGAGACCGTTGGCGATGTGCGTGGTGCTGTATCCGGCTTGGCGGAGGTAGTCGGCCAGCAGGGATGCGAGCTTGGGCTCATCCTCGACGATCATGACGGCGGCGGCATTGTCAGGTGCAGTCATGCAGGCTCCTTTCCGGCAAGCGGCAGCGTCACGGAAATCCAGATGCCTCCGAGCGGCGAGGCCTGCGCCGTCATCGCGCCCTGATGCGCCTCGGCGATATTGCGGCTGATAGCCAGTCCCAGTCCGGCCCCGCCGGTGGCGCGGTTTCTCGAATTTTCGACCCGGTAGAAGCGGTCGAACAGGTGCGCAAGCATGTCGCCGGGAACGCCGGGCGCGCTATCCTGAAAATCGATCGTGACCGTGTTCGCGCCGAGCGAACAGGCGATTTCAAGCCTGCCGTTTGGATCGGTATAGCGCACGGAATTTTCGAGCACGTTGTTGAAGAGCTGCTGCAGGCGGTTCGGGTCGGCATTGCAGAACGCAGTCTTTCCGGCATCGCAAACAAGGTTCGGATGAATGCCCTTTTCGGCAAAACGTTCCTGAAAGGCGGCGGCGGTCAGCCGCAGTATGTCCAGCACATCGACGCGCTGCTTGCGGTAGGTTAGCGCGCCCACGTCCGACAGCGACAGTTCGTACAGGTCGTTGACCAGCTTGCCGAGAGTGGCGACTTCGGCCTGCAGCGATTGGATCGTGGTCAGGGTCATCGGCCGTATGCCGTCCTCGACCGCTTCCAGTTCGCCCTTGAGCACCGACAGCGGCGTGCGCAACTCATGCGAGATATCGGCCATGAAATCGCGGCGCAGCCCTTCGTTCTTTTTAAGCGCCAGGGCAAGATGGTTGAAGTCTTGCGCCAAGAGCCCCAGTTCGTCGCTCGACAGTACCGGAACCCGGGTCTCGTAGTCGCCGGCCGCGAGCCGCCGGGTGGACGCGGCGATGCGCTTTAGCGGAGCCAGGAACATTTTCGCCAGCAGCCAGGCGACAATGGCCGCCAGCATGATCGAAAGGGCGCCGATGATCCAGCGCGACTTGACCTGCTGTTCCTGAAAGCGGAGCTCGGCGGCTGTGCTGACCTGCTTGAACGGAACCAGCGCCAGCCAGCCGACCATATTGCCGTCGACATAGATCGGTTTCAGCGTGGCTTCCGGCCCGAATTGAGGATTGCCAATCACCAGTTGCTTTTGCTGGTCGAGCAGGCTGATGCGCAGGATGAGGCTGGTAAGCTCCGATTCGGGCGGTGGCGGCGGGGGCAGGGCGGCATCGTTCTGCGGGAGAGGCATCCTGCGCGGGCGGAGCAGCATGAACCAGACTCTCGGCTGGTTGCGCACGAATTCCCAGCTTCCATGCTCCCGGTAGGCTTCCTCCAGGTTCGGCAGCACCGACTCGATGCGCTGCGTTTCCTGTTCGTTCAGGTATCCGAGAAACCCCTGGGTGAAGCTGTAGCGGACAGCCGCGCCCATTGCCAGCGCAACGATGATGCTGGTGGCGAGGATGGCCGAGAAAAGCTTCGAAGTGATGCCGAGTTTCATTCGGATTGCCCTGTTCGGGGTTGACGATGTCTCATTATAGGACAGCGTTTTGCGGCAAAACCGCGCTCATTCGAATCTTCAATTTTTCTCCTTATTTCAGGAGCATTATTACCTTGCGGGAAAATGAAACAGGTGGCAAGCACTTGCCGCCGTTCCGGATAAAAGGAAACATGATGCTCAAGTCGTTGAATATTCTCAAATTGTTGCGTTCCGCTTCCAGGCGCACCCTGGTTATTGCAGCCGCGGTTGCCGTATTGCTGGCAGGCGCGGCCGTTGCCTTCCACATGTTCGGCCGGGAAAGCGAAGCGCCCCCGACAATCGTTACTGTGAGCCAAGGCGACGTTGAAAGAACCGTGACCTCGCTCGGCAAGTTGCAGCCGAAGGATTACGTGGATGTCGGCACCCAGGTTTCAGGGCAGTTGAAGAAGGTACACGTCAAGATCGGCGACATCGTGAAGAAGGGCGACCTGATCGCTGAGATCGACCCCACCACCTACGAAACCAAGGTCCGCTCCGACAAGGCCAATATCGAGAACCAGCGCGCGCTACTGGTTCAGCAGCAAGCCGAAATGGAACTGGCCCGCCTGCAACTGGCGCGCAACGAGGGCTTGCTCAAGGAACGCGCCGCCAGCCAGGATACGGTGCAGCAAAACCAGTCCGCCCTGAAAGTGGCGGTCGCCAAGGTTGCTGCGACGCAAGCGCAGATCAAGGCATCGCAGGCGACGCTGGACGGGGACGCCGCCAATCTTGGATACACGCGGATTTATGCGCCGATGGCAGGCACCGTGGTGTCCCAGACCTCGCTCGAAGGCCAGACGGTGAACTCCAGCCAGTCGGCGCCGGTGATCGTGCGAGTCGCAGATCTGCAGACGATGACGGTCTGGGCGCAGGTGGCCGAAGCCGATGTGGTCAAGGTGAAGGCGGGCACGCCTGCCTACTTTTCGACCTTGGGCGCCGCCGGCAAGCGCTGGAAGGGAAGCGTGCGCCAGGTCATGCCGACACCAGAAACCGTGAACGACTTGGTGCTGTACAACGTCCTGGTCGATGTCGACAACAGGGAGCAGGAATTGATGCTGACGATGACGGTGCAGGTGTTCTTCGTGCTGGACGAGGCCAGGGGCGTGCCGGTCGTGCCTTTGAATGCGCTGCAGTCGGCCAAGGGCGCCGATGCCAATTCGTATGTCGCGAATGTCCAGACGGATAGCGGCATCGTCGCCCGCAACGTCAGGACAGGCGTTGTCAGCCGTTCCAGCGCTGCGGTCGTTTCCGGCCTGGAGGTAGGCGACAAGGTGGTGGTTCCGCAGTCCGACTCGGCCAAGGCCGGAAGCGCCGGCGCCGCCACCAAGCCCGGCGGGCCGGGAATGGGGCCGCGGCTATGAGCGATTCCATGAACAGCACGATGCCGCTGCTCGATCTGAAAGGCGTGTCGCGGCTGTACTCGACCGGCGCAACCACGGTGCGCGCGCTGGAAGACGTCACGCTGCAGATTCATTCCGGAGAATTCGTCGCGATCATGGGCCAGTCCGGCTCGGGAAAATCGACGTTGATGAACATCGTCGGCTGCCTGGACCGGCCCACGGCGGGCAGCTATCACGTCAACGGGCGCAACGTCGCGGACTTGTCCAAGGACGACCTGGCGACCCTTCGGCGCGATACCTTCGGCTTCGTTTTCCAGCGCTACAACCTGCTGCCGTCGGTGTCGGCGGCAGAGAACGTGGAACTGCCTGCAATCTATGCCGGCAGTACGAAAAGCGAACGGGTGGAGCGGGCGAACGCCCTGCTGGACAAACTGGGGCTGGGAGACCGGGCGGGGCACAGGCCGAATGAATTGTCGGGCGGGCAGCAGCAGCGCGTGTCGATTGCGCGCGCGCTGATGAACAGCGCCGATGTCATTCTGGCGGACGAGCCGACCGGCGCGCTCGACAGCCGCAGCGGCGAGGAAGTTCTCGCTTTGCTCAAGCAATTGCATGCGGAAGGCCACACGATCGTCCTGATCACGCATGACCAGAAGGTGGCGGCAAACGCCGAACGGATCATACAGATCGCCGACGGACGCATTGTCGGCGATTCCGGAAACGTTGATGCAGGAAAGCCGCGAAGCCGTCCCGAGCGGGCGCGCGAGCGGGTTGCCGCTTGGCTGCCGGACTTGGGCGAGGCGGTAAAGATGGCGTTGCGCTCGCTGCGCGCAAATGTATTCCGCAGCGCCTTGACCCTGCTCGGCGTGGTGATAGGCGTGGCGGCAGTGGTGGTGATGATGGCCATCGGCAACGGCAGCAAGCAGCAGGTGGTCGAGCGCATCCAGTCGATGGGGAGCAACTTGCTGCTGGTGTTTCCCGGTGTGCCCGGAACCCGGCCGACCGGGGACATTGCGACGCTGGTGGGCGGCGATGCGGAAGCGATAAAGGATCTGCCCAACATCGCGGTCGTTTCGCCGGAACGCAGCACGCGCGCGACAGTGCGCTACGGCAATCTCGACTACAAGACCAGCATAACCGGCATCTGGCCCGGTTACAGGTCGATCCAGGACTGGAAAATGGCGCGCGGCAGCTTCATCACGCAGCAGGACGTGCAGGGCTATGCGCCGGTGGTCGTGCTAGGACAGACTGTGGCCAAGAGCCTGTTCCCGGACGGCTCCGACCCGGTCGGACGCTATATCCTGGTGAAAAGCGTTCCGTTCGAGGTGGTCGGCGTGCTGGCGGGAAAAGGGGCGAATGCGTTCGGCTCGGACATGGACGACGTGGTGCTAATGCCGCTGACGACAGGCTACATGCGGCTGTTCGGCAAGCAGTACCTGAACATCATCAATATCAAGGTCGACGACGTGAACCGGATCGAGACGACCCAAAGCGAAGTCGAAAGCATCATCAAGGCGCGGCACGGGACGCAGGATTTCCAGATCCGCAGCACCTCGTCGCTGCTGGAAACGGTGACGGCGACGCAGAATACGCTGACCTTCCTGCTCGGCTCGGTGGCGGCGATTTCGCTGCTGGTCGGAGGAATCGGCGTCATGAACATCATGCTGGTGACCGTGACCGAACGCACGCGCGAAATCGGTGTGCGCATGGCGACCGGCGCCCGCACCGCCAATATCCTGCTGCAGTTCAACACCGAGGCGCTGGTGGTTTGCGGCATTGGCGGCCTTATAGGCGTCGGATTGGGGATACTGGCCGGACTGGCGGCCCAGGCATTCGGCGCAAAGGTGGCGTTCACGTTCGCGCCGCCCTTGCTGGCGTTCATCTCTTCGTTCGCGACCGGCCTGTTGTTCGGCTATCTGCCGGCGCGAAAGGCGGCGCACCTCGACCCCGTCGCGGCGCTGGCATCTGAATAAAGGAATACCGACATGAATATATCCATCAAATACATCACTGCCTGCGCGGCGCTGCTTGCCATGCTGTCCGGCTGCGCCGTGAACGATGCCTACGTGCGACCTGATGCGCCGCTTCCGGCTCAACTGAACGGCGCGCTTTCGGAAAATGCGGCCAAGCCTGCCGCGGAATGGTGGCAGCGCTTCGGAAGCGCCGAACTGAACGACCTGATGCGCCAGGCCCTGGCGGCGAACCATGACCTGGCTGCCGCCGTCAGCCGCATCCGGCAGGCGCGCGCCGCTTCGGGCGTGGCGAATGCGAACCTTTATCCGACGCTCGATGCTTCTGCGGGAGCGACCCGTACCAGTTCCTCCCGTGACAGCACAACCGCCAGCGGCTCGAGCCGCAGCGCAACGATCAGCGCCGCCTATGAAGTCGATCTGTGGGGCGGCAAGGCCTCCACGCGCGATGCGGCCCGCGCCAAGGTGGACTACAGTGTTTTCGACCGCGAGGCGGTCGCACTGGTGCTGCAGGCGGACGTGGCCTCGAACTACTTCCAGGCGCTGGCGCTGAAGGAGCGGATAGTGGTCACGCGCAGCAACCTCGAGGCGGCGCGCCAGATCCTCGCCCTGGTCGAACTGCGCTTCGAACGGGGGGCCGACACGGCGCTGGAGGTTTCGCAACAGCGTACCGCGGTACTGACCATGGAAGCGCAAATTCCGCAGCTTGAACAGGACCTGCTGACCGCGCAGACCTCGCTGGCGGTCTTGCTCGGCAAGATTCCGCAGGGATTTTCCGTCAAGGGCGAGTCCCTCGACGGGCTGGCCATTCCGGAAGTCGCCGGCTACCAGCCTCCGGTCTTGCTGGAGCGTCGTCCAGATATCAGAAAAGCCGAGGCAAGCTTGATGGCCGCTCACGCCGACATCGGCGTTGCGCGCGCGAAGCTGTATCCCGGCCTGAACCTGACTGCAAGCACCGTAGCGAGTGGCGTCTTCGGCGGGGGGAGCACCGTGGTCAGTTCGCTGGTGGCTTCGCTGACGCAGTCGATCTTCAGCGGAGGCAGCTTGCAGTCGCAAGTGGAGCAAAGCCAGGCTGTCCGGGACGAGCTGACCGAACAGTACCTTCAAAGCATCCTGACCGGACTGAAGGAAGTCCAGGATAGCTATGGATTGGTTTCGGCCAGCACCTTGCGGCAGGCAATACTGGTTCAGGCGGCGCAGCAGGCGCAGGAAACCTACCGCATTGCGAATGCGAAATACCGGGCGGGTTCAAGCGACATGCTGACGCTGCTGGACAGCCAGCGAACCAAGCTGCAGGCGGACGACAGCCGCATTCAAAGCGACTACGCCCGTTTGAGCGCACTGGTGGGGTTGTACAAGACGCTCGGCGGAGGCTGGTCCAGCGCCGGCCAGCCTCCGCTTTCCTCCTAGTTCTGGAACACGTCCGCGCCCTTGGGCGCGACGAACCGGAACTGGCTCAGTTTCATCGGGGGGTTCTTCTGGAACTTGGTGAAAGTCAGCAGTGAAACCTGGCCGAACGAATCGCGCAGTTCCATGGCTTCGGGAACGCCGTTGCGCATGCCGATGCCGATCTTGTCGAAGGTGGTGTCCTTGGCTTTCGGGGTCGCCTCAAGCCATTCGAGGCCGTCTTTGGCGCCGCCTTCCTTCAGGGTGAAATTCTTCTCGAGGTCGTTGCTGCCAAACAGGATAGCCGCCGGGCTCGAGCCCAGCGCGCTGCCGAGTTTTCTGACCGTGACCTGGTTCAGGTCCCTGTCGTAGATATAGAGTTTCTGCCCGTCCGCCTGCAGCACCTGTTCATAGGGCTGCTTGTAAGTCCAGATGAATTTTCCGGGCCGCGCGAAGATGAACGTGCCGGAAGCCGGGTTGGAAACGCGCGCCTTGTCGCCGTTCGTGCTGACCTGGCGCTGGGTGAATTCTCCCCTGGCCGATTTCGTGCTCGCCACGAAGCTCTTGAACTGCTCCAGCGCGGCGGCGTCCGCCAGAGCAGGAAGGACGGCAAGCAGCGCGATGCCGGCGCTACGGGCCAGCCAGTTGCGCGCAAGCCCCGCAAATCGTAAGTCGGTCATTTCAAATCCTATTCGTTGTTCGAGACGGGTACAAGGATATCCCTATTGCCGTTGGTCTGCATTGACGAAACCAGCCCGCTCTGTTCCATTTGCTCCAGCAGGCGCGCCGCGCGGTTGTAGCCGACGCGCAAATGGCGCTGGACCAGCGAGATCGACGCGCGCCGGTTCTTGAGCACGACCGCGACCGCCTGATCGTAGAGCGCATCCGCTTCGCCGCCTCCGACCGACTCGCCCGAAGCGCCGTCGGGGCCGTCCTCCAGCACGCCGCCTTCAAGGATGCCTTCGATATAGTTCGCCTCGCCGTGCTCCTTCAGGTGGCCCACGACGCGATGCACTTCCTCATCCGATACGAAAGCGCCATGGACGCGCACCGGCAGGCCGGTGCCCGGCGGCATGTACAGCATGTCGCCCATGCCGAGCAGCGCTTCCGCGCCCATCTGGTCGAGAATGGTGCGCGAGTCGATCTTGCTGCTGACCTGGAAAGCGATCCGGGTCGGAATATTGGCTTTGATCAGCCCGGTGATCACGTCCACCGAAGGGCGCTGCGTCGCCAGGATCAGGTGAATGCCGGCCGCCCGCGCTTTTTGCGCGATGCGCGCAATCAGTTCTTCGACTTTCTTGCCCACCACCATCATCAGGTCGGCCAGTTCGTCGATCACGATCACGATATTCGGCATTTTCTCCAGCGGTTCCGGCGATTCCGGCGTCAGGCTGAATGGGTTCGAAATATGCTCCTCGCGCTTTTCGGCGTCGGCGATGCGGCTGTTGAATCCGGCCAGGTTGCGCACGCCCAGGTGCGACATCAGCTTGTAGCGGCGCTCCATTTCGGCGACTGCCCAGTTCAGCGCATGACCGGCCTGGCGCATGTCGGTCACGACCGGCGCGAGCAGGTGCGGAATGCCTTCGTACATCGACATTTCCAGCATCTTCGGGTCGATCAGGATCAAGCGGACTTGCGCCGGATCGGACTTGTACAGCAGCGACAGGATGGTGGCGTTGATTGCGACCGACTTGCCTGAACCGGTCGTGCCCGCGACCAGCAGGTGCGGCATCTTGGTCAGGTCGGCCACGACCGGATTGCCTGCAATGTCCTTGCCGAGCGCAATGGTCAGACTGGACGTTTCGTCGTGGTAGACCTTGGAGCCGAGAATCTCGGTCAGACGCACGATCTGGCGCGTCGGATTGGGCAGTTCAAGGCCCATGTAGTTCTTGCCGGGAATCGTCTCGACCACGCGGATCGAAATCAGGGACAGCGAGCGCGCCAGATCCCGCGCCAGGCCGACTATCGTGCTGCCCTTGACGCCAACGGCCGGTTCGATCTCATAGCGCGTGATGACCGGCCCGGGATAGGCCGCGACCACCTTGGCCGTAACGCCGAAATCGGACAATTTCTTCTCGATCAGGCGGCTGGTGAATTCCATGGTTTCAACGCTGACTCCACCCTGAACGGGAGGGGCTGCGTCGAGCAGCGACAGCGGCGGCAGGGCCTTGCCGCTCAGTTCGGAAAAAAGCACAACCTGCCGTTCCTTCTCGGCGCGCTCGGAGCGCGGCACGGCGACGATCTGCGGCTCGATCCGCATTGGCGCCGCTTCGGTGGCCTTGGCTTTTTCCTGCACGACCGCCACTTCGCGCTTGACGGTCGCAACCTGGCCGATCTTGCGGTCCTGGCGGGCGCTGTAAAGGCCGATGCAAAAGCCGAAAATGCTTTCGATGACCGTGCCGACCCGCTCCGCCACCTGCATCCATGAAAGGTGAAGGAAAAGGCTGAAGCCGAGCGCGCACAACAGCATCAGGAACAGGGTGGCGCCGTTGAAGCCGAGCGCGTTCTGCGCTGCCGAACCGATCATTTCGCCCAGCACTCCGCCCGGCGCGCGCGGCAATTGGGCGCGCAGCGTGTGCATGCGCAAATATTCGACGCCGACGCTGCCTGCCAGCAGAAGAAGGAAACCGGCGTTCCGCACCAGCCTTTCCCGCTTCTGGGGGGGGTCCGGCTCCGACTTCAGGATGTAGCGCTGCGACAGCGTCCTGTAGCCGCTCCAGACCGAACGCAGCAGCCATACGCACCACCACCATGCGGAAATTCCGAATATGTACAGCATCAGGTCGGACATCCATGCGCCCACGCGTCCGCCCCAGTTGCCGAGTTTCGGCACCACGCTTGCGTGCGACCAACCCGGATCGATCCTGTTGTAGGTGAACAGGATCAATATGAAATAGAGCGTGATGGCGGCGAGCGCGAACCAGCGTGCCTCCGACAACAGGCGGACCATGCGGCTCGGGGTCTGCTGCTTTGCCGGAGGATCGCTGCGGTTATAGGCTTGGGTCGATCTGGGCATAAATCCGGTTTATCAAAGATAAGTAAAATCGGGCAACGAACACGTCCTGCGCGGGGCTTGACCATGGATGAGCGAAAAACGCGCCTTTCGCCTAATCATCGATATGCACAAACTTGCACGCATACAGGCATCACGATGCATTGCATTCGCATATAATCTTAACCAGTTTTCAGTGCCGAAAGGAAAAATCCCGGCATTTAAATAGTTTCTTCCAGCATAAGCTGGCAATTTGCAACGTTGCAATCCGACAAACTTCTGAACATACGGTCATCCATGTCCACATCTACCCATGCCAACGTACTGATCCTCGGTTCCGGCCCCGCCGGTTACACTGCCGCAATTTATGCTGCGCGCGCCAACCTGAAGCCGGTGCTGGTTACCGGCATCCAGCAGGGCGGGCAACTGATGACCACCACCGAGATCGAGAACTGGCCGGCAGACCCCCTTGGCGTGCAGGGCCCCGAACTGATGCAGCGCTTCCTCGATCATGCCGAGCGCTTCGACACGAAGATTGTTTTCGACAGCATCCATACGGCCAAACTGACCGAAAAACCGATACGGCTGATCGGCGACAGCGCCGAATATACGTGCGACACGCTGATCATTGCAACCGGCGCGTCGGCTCAATACCTGGGTCTGCCTTCGGAAGAGGCTTACATGGGGCGCGGAGTTTCCGCATGCGCGACATGCGACGGCTTTTTCTACCGCGGCCGTGAAGTGGCCGTGATCGGCGGCGGCAACGCGGCTGTCGAAGAGGCGCTGTACTTATCCCACATCGCCTCCAAGGTCATTCTGATCCACCGGCGCGACAAATTCCGCGCCGAGCCCATCCTGATCGACCGCGTCAATGCGCGGGTCGCCGAGGGCCGGATCGAAATCATGTACAACCATGTGGTGGACGAATTCCTGGGCGACGATTCCGGCCTTACCGGCGTCAAGACCCGCTCCGTGGTCGACGGCACCGTCACGACGCTGATTCTGCATGGCGCTTTCGTGGCTATCGGGCACAAGCCGAATACCGCGATCTTCGAGGGACAGCTGGAAATGAGCAACGGCTACATCAACACGCGGACCGGCCAGGAAGGCATGGCAACAGCCACCAGCATACCGGGCGTGTTCGCGGCGGGCGACGTGCAGGATCATTCCTACCGCCAGGCCATCACCAGCGCCGGAACTGGCTGCATGGCGGCTCTTGACGCGCAACGTTACCTGGAAAGCATCGAATAGTTTCGATTGAGGCACAATGTCGTCCCATATCAAAAACCTGAACGACCTGAAGGATCTGCGCAAGTCCCTGAAGGTCAAGAAGGAGGCCGAGGAAAAAGCCGATCAGGAGCGCCGCAAGCGCGAGGCGGCCGCCATGCGCGACGCCGACCTTTTCAGGCGCAGCGTCGGCGATGTCGTTCGATTGCCTTCGGACGACAAGATTTTTCCCGCCGCGCCTCCGCCGCAGCCGGTCGCGCGCGAGCGCCTGGCGGACGAGGAAGCGGCGTTGAAGGCGTCGCTGTCGGATGAGTTCAGCGTCGAAGCCCTGCTCGATGCCGATGCCGCCCTCAGTTATTCACGTCCCGGAGTCGGAACAGATGTCGTGCGCAAGCTGCGCAAGGGTCACTGGCCGATCCAGGACCAGCTCGACCTGCACGGGCTGCGCCGCGACGATGCGCGCGACCTGGTTGCCGATTTCCTGGAAGAATCCCGCGAACGCGGCATGCGCTGCGTGCGCATCATCCATGGCAAGGGACTCGGTTCAGCCAACCAGGAGCCGGTCCTGAAGAAAATGGTTCTCAGCTGGCTGGCGCAAAAGGAAGAAGTAATTGCGTTCTGCCAGGCCAAAGTCGCCGACGGCGGCTCCGGCGCCGTCGTCGTGCTGCTGAAGGGGCGATAGCAGGGCCGTCCGCTTTTATTACGGAAAACCGGCGCACTTGACTTATACTCTTGGTTTCCGCCGAGCATCCAATCCCGCCGGGGCAGTTTACAAGGGCAGGGCATGGCCGCGGCGGCACCAGATGCGATCCGTACACAACATTTATATTCTTACAGGAATCATGGCGATGCGTTTTTCACTCAAACGAACCCTTTTGCTGGCTTGCATGCTGCCGCTTGTTCTTGGCGCGGCAGGCTGCGAAACCACCGACGAGCACATTGCCGCTCTGAAGGTCAAGGCGGAAAAAGGCGATGCGGACGCAATGGTGGAGATAGCGGAAACCTACTATGGCGCCAAGATGATCCAGCAGAGCGACGCAGAGGGCGCCAAATGGATGAAAATGGCTGCCGAACGCGGCAATGCGAAAGCGCAATACACCATCGGCATCGCTTTTAGCCGCGGACTCGGCGTTCCCCTCGACATTGTCGAGGCCCACAAATGGGAATACCTTGCCGCTTGCAACGGCTATTCGCCTGCAAAGGAAAGCATAAGGGATTTCGAATCGAAGATGAGTTCGAAGGAGCTGCAGCAGGCCAAGAACCTCGAAAAAGAACTGCCGAACTGTTCGGGTTGAAGCCGGTTTGTCATGGAATGATGTTTAAATTATCCCATGACAAACAATCACTTACAGTATGAACTTAAAGCAGACGGTCAATAGAATGCCTGGCTGCAATAAGGGGTGAATCCGGTTTCTGCCGCTATCAAACGGCTTCAGAGCCGGTTTCTCCGGTGCGAATGCGGATGACCTGTTCGACTTCCTGCACGAAAATCTTGCCGTCGCCGATCTTGCCGGTGCGCGCCGCCTTGATGATCAACTCGATCACCTGCTCGACCAGATTGGCGTCCAGAACGATCTCGATCTTTACCTTGGGCAGGAAATCGACCACATATTCGGCGCCGCGATAAAGTTCGGTATGGCCCTTCTGCCGCCCGAAACCCTTGACTTCGGTTACTGTCAGGCCGGTAATATTAGCGTCGGAAAGCGCTTCGCGCACTTCGTCCAGCTTGAACGGTTTGATAACGGCGGTAATTTTCTTCATAAACACTCCTGTGATCAGCGAAACCCGCTTGCTTTGAATGAATCGGGCCAACCGGGCGATTTTAGAACACTTCTGTCCTAATCGCGAAATTTTGATGTAATTGGGTAACGCCAGTCGCGCCCGAAACCGCGCGGCGTGATCCGGATGCCCACAGGCGACTGGCGCCGCTTGTATTCGTTGATCTTCATCAGGTGGGTAATGCGCTCCACGACCGCCTTGTCGTACCCGGCATTGATGATCTCCGCCGCCCCCATGTTTTCCTCCATGAACATCTGCACGATCGCATCGAGCACTTCATAGGGAGGAAGCGAATCCTGGTCGAGCTGGCCCGGCTTCAGTTCAGCCGACGGCGCGCGCGTGAGAATGCGTTCCGGTATCACGTCCGAAACCTTGTTGCGGTAGCGGCACAGCCTGTATACCAGCGTTTTGGCTATGTCCTTGATGACCGCGAATCCGCCCGCCATGTCGCCGTACAGGGTGCAGTAGCCGACCGCCATCTCACTTTTGTTGCCGGTTGTCAGCACGATGGACCCGAACTTGTTCGACAGCGCCATGAGGATGGTGCCGCGGATCCTGGCCTGGATATTTTCTTCCGTGGCATCCTCTTGCAGACCCTCGAACTGGCTTGCAAGAGTGTGGCGGAAGGCTGTAAAGCATTCGTCGATCGGAATCTCGTCGTAGCGCACGCCGATGCGCTTGACCATGTCGCGCGAATCGAGCCAGGAAATCTCGGACGTGTATGGCGACGGCATCATGACGGCGCGCACCCTGTCCGCGCCGAGCGCATCGACCGCGACCGCAAGCGTCAGCGCCGAATCGACCCCGCCTGAAAGTCCGATTATGCCGCCAGGAAAACCGTTCTTGCCGACATAGTCGCGCACGCCGAGCACCAGGGCCTGGTATACCTGGCCTTCGGTCGACAGTTCGCCGGCGATGCTGCCGGGAAGGGGCGTTACGCCGTCGAATCCAACGACCTGCAGATCTTCATCGCAGTGCTTCATCTGGGCGCAAACCGTTCCCTGCGGGTTCATCACGAACGAGTTGCCGTCGAAAATCAGCTCATCCTGCCCGCCGACCATGTTTGCATAAACAATCGACATGCCTAGCCCGGCCACGTTTTCGCGCACGATGTCGTAGCGGTCATGCAGCTTGTTCATGTGATACGGGGAACTGTTCGGCACCAGCAGAACCTGCGCTCCCGCAGCCCTGGCCTGTGCCGGAGCGCGGCCGAACCATACGTCTTCGCAAATGTTGATGCCAAGCCTGATTCCATTGACATCGAATACGAACGCTTCGTCGCCCGGCACGAAATAGCGTTTCTCGTCGAACACGGTGTAGTTCGGCAGGTCGTGCTTGAAGTACGTTCCAAGTATGGAGCCATTGACCAGCACCGAGCAGGCATTGAACCGCTTTTCGCCTCGCTCGACATGGTGCCCGACCAGAACATGCACGTCTTTCAGCGCCGATAGCTCGGCGGCAAGCAGGTCCAGCGTCTGGATGGTCTTGTCGTGGAATACGTTGCGCAACAGCAGGTCTTCGGGCGGATAGCCTGTCAGCGACAACTCCGGGGTCAACACGATGTCGGCGCCCAGCGCTGCGGCGCGGCGGGAAAAATCGGCGATTTTAGCGCTGTTGCCGGCCAGATCTCCGACCGTGCTGTTGATTTGGGCGATTGCGACTTGAAGGGACATTTAGGGATATTTTTTCATGTAAATGGGTCATTCCGGTTAAAGATCGGACATCGTTTTGCCGATGCAGCCCGGCTCGTCCGCACGCCGTGAATGACCTGAACTCGAACCGTTATTATCGCATGCGAGCCGGGATTTCACGGTCGAAACCGTTATCAGGATCGCTACGGAGGATATTGGCATAAAATTTAGTTACAATGCTTGTTTACCGCAGAAACCGACCGGCCAATCCTATGCACTATGTATCGACCCGCGCAAAAACAGACAGTTCTTTTGCGTCCAGCTCCTTTTCCCAGATCCTGCTGGAAGGGCTCGCGCCAGACGGCGGGCTCTATCTTCCCGCCGACTATCCGCAAGTGACCGGGGCCGAACTGGATGCCTGGAGAGGGCTGTCCTATGCCGATCTCGCCTTCGAGATCCTGAAGAAGTTCGCGGACGACATACCGTCCGCCGACCTCATGGCCCTGACGCGCAAGACTTATACGCCCGACGTGTATCGGAACGTGCGCGCCGGCGACGATGCCAGACGGATCACGCCGCTGCGCGTGCTGGAAGACAAGGATGGCAGGAAGCTGATCCTGCAGGAACTGTCCAACGGGCCGACGCTGGCATTCAAGGACATGGCGATGCAGTTGCTCGGCAACCTGTTCGAATACGAACTGGCGCGCCAGAACGCCGAACTCAATATATTCGGCGCGACTTCGGGCGACACCGGCAGCGCGGCCGAATACGCCATGCGCGGCAAGAAGGGCATCCGGGTATTCATGCTGTCGCCGCACAAAAAGATGAGCGCTTTCCAGACAGCGCAGATGTTCAGCCTGCAGGACCCCAATATTTTCAATATCGCGGTCGAAGGCGTGTTCGACGATTGCCAGGACATGGTCAAGGCGGTTTCGAACGATCTCGAATTCAAGGCGCGCCAGAAGATCGGAACCGTCAATTCAATCAACTGGGCCCGCGTCGTGGCGCAGGTCGTGTATTACTTTCGCGGCTATCTGTCGGCCACCGAAAGCAACGAGCAGAAGGTATCGTTCACCGTGCCGTCCGGCAACTTCGGCAACATTTGCGCCGGACACATCGCGCGCATGATGGGGCTTCCGATCGACAAGCTGGTGGCGGCGACCAACGAGAACGACGTCCTGGACGAATTCTTCCTTACCGGCGTCTACCGGGTGCGCAAGTCCGCCGAGACCTACCATACCAGCAGCCCGTCGATGGACATTTCCAAGGCGTCGAATTTCGAGCGCTTCATCTACGACTTGCTGGGCCGCGACGGCGCCCGCACAAGCGCGCTGTTCCGCAAGGTGGAAACCGACGGTTATTTCGACCTGTCCGGCAAGCCGGGCAGCGACGGCGACGAATTCCGGAAAGTATCCGAATTCGGCTTCGAGTCCGGCAAATCGACGCATCAAGACCGGCTCGACACGATCCGCCTGGTGAAAAAGGAATACGGCATCCTGATTGACACCCATACCGCCGACGGCGTCAAGGTCGCGCGCGAGCACATGAGGCCGGGAGTGCCGATGATCGTGCTGGAAACGGCTCTGGCCGCCAAGTTCAACGAAACCATCCGCGAAGCGATGGGAACCGATGCCGAGCGTCCGCCCGGCTTCGAGAACATCGAGGACCTGCCGCAGCGCTACAGCGTGATGCAGGCGGAAGTTGAACAGATGAAGGCGTTCATTGCAAGAAACACCGGGCTGTGAGGTTCCGATAGTTCGGAAAAAGACGCAAAAGGCATGGCAATGACCGAAGAAAAACCGATTTTTTCCGCGCAGCAGGCCCATGATCTGCTGCTTGCCGCCGCATTGCCGATCGCCGAATCGGAAAATGTGCCGACTCAGGAGGGGAACGGGCGCGTGCTGGCCGTCGCCCAAGTATCGCTGATCGATGTGCCCGAGGCCGACAATACTTCGATGGACGGCTACGCGGTGCGCGCAGCCGACTGCGCCAGCGGCAACGCGACGCTCACGGTTGCCCAGCGCATTCCGGCCGGGCATGTCGGACAACCGCTGCAGCCGGGAACCGCCGCTCGAATTTTCACCGGCGCGCCGATTCCTCCGGGCGCGGACGCGGTCGTGATGCAGGAATTATGCGAAGCAGACGGCGATTGGGTCACGGTCAACCATACTCCTGCTCCGGGAGAGTGGATTCGACGCGCCGGCGAGGATATTCGCAACGGCAGCGTCATTCTGCCGGCCGGAACGCGTCTGCGGGCTCAGGAGCTGGGCTTGGCCGCTTCGGTCGGATTGGCCGCACTACCGGTGGTGCGTCGGCCCCGCGTGGCGATATTCTTTACCGGCGACGAACTGGTCATGCCGGGCGAGCCATTGAGGCCGGGCACGATCTACAACTCGAACCGCTACCTGTTGCGGGCCTTGCTGGAAAACCTGGGCTGCACCATTGGCGATTACGGCATCGTGCCGGATACACTGGATGCCACGCGCCGGACCATTAGCAAGGCTGCACTGGGGCACGACCTGATCGTCACTTCTGGCGGAGTCTCCGTCGGCGAGGAAGACCATATACGGCCTGCAGTCGAAGCGCAGGGAAGGCTGAACATGTGGAATATCGCCATCAAGCCCGGCAAGCCGCTGGCGCTCGGCGAAATCGACCGCGCCGGCGGCACGACGCCTTTCATCGGACTGCCCGGCAACCCGGTTTCTACATTCATCCTGTTCCTGCTGTTCGTGAAGCCGTTCATCTTGCGCCTGCAGGGCGTGCAGAATACCGCGCCGCAAGCTTATTCCATGCGCGCCGACTTTTCCTGGGCCAAGGCGGGGCCGCGCAACGAGTTTCTGCGCGCGCGGATCAATCCGAGCGGCGGACTCGACTTGTTCGCCAACCAGAGCTCCGGCGTGCTTACCTCGGCCATATGGGGCGACGGCCTGATCGACAATCCTCCCGGCCGAACCATTGCGCCGGGCGACACGGTGCGATTTCTCCCCTTCAACGAACTTCTCCATTAATGAACGTCCGGCCTTTATGAATATACAGCTCCGTTTTTTCGCCAGCGTCCGCGAGATGCTAGGCACCGACCAGGAAGCGGCATCCCTGCCGGAACACGTGCGCACCGTAGGCGAGGTGCGCCATTTCCTGATAGCGCGCGGGGGCGCGTGGGCTGAAGCGCTGGCGGAAGGCAAGGCCTTGCGCATGGCGTACAATCATGAAATGACCGATGCCAACACCAGAATCACCGAAGCCTGCGAAGTCGCCTTTTTTCCACCGGTTACCGGTGGTTGAGCGCGCCGTGACGCAGCCCGTCATCCATTGGCTGGAGGCGGACGAGGAGCGCTCCGCCCTCTGGCGTTCCGAGAGCGGCATGCCGCCGCCGAAACGCGTGGTGATAGCCGACGACCGCATGACTGCGGACTCGGCCTTTCGCCTTGCCAGCGAAGGTACGGGACTGCTGTGGCGCGGCGACTTCCAGAATGCGCGCCAACTGCTGCAGGCGCTGGCGCGGCGCATGGATCGCAAGCCGCGCAAGCAGCGGACGCCGCCGGATTCTCCCGGCGCGGCTTTTCACCAACATAGACAGGCGCAGTCCCAGCGCGCGCGCACGCTGGGGATGGTGCTGTTGCCGCTGAATCAGGATTACGGCATCCCGCTGCGGCGCGCGCCGGACGTGCGGCAGGCATGCGAGGAAGCATACGGCAAGGCGCATGAGGCGTCCGTCGTTTCCCTGCGCGAGGTGCTTGGCCTGATCGGCGCGCATGAATGGCGCAAGAAGGGCGTGCCGATAGCGGCGCTCGGAGCGCACATCCATCCGCACTACGGCGTGTTCTCGCCGGTGCGCGGCGAATATATCGGATTGGTGGCGGAAGCGCCGCTGCCGTCGCTGGAACTGGCGTTCGACATCGGCACCGGCACCGGCGTGCTGGCTGCGGTGTTGGCCAAGCGCGGCGTGAAGCGCATCGTGGCGACCGACCAGGACCCGCGCGCGCTGGACTGTGCAAGGGAGAATATCAAGCGCCTCGGCCTGGAAAGACAAATATCGGTGGAAGCGGTCGATCTGTTCCCGGAAGGGAGGGCGCCGCTGATCGTGTGCAACCCACCATGGGTTCCGGCAAGGCCGAATTCCGCAATCGAGCGTGCCGTGTACGACCCCGAAAGCGGCATGCTGCGCGGCTTTCTCGGCGGCCTGGCGTCGCATCTTGCCCCCGGCGGGGAAGGGTGGCTGCTGCTGTCCGATTTTGCCGAACATCTTGGCCTGCGGACACGGGCGGAATTGCTTGCCGTCATCGAAAACGCCGGATTGAAGGTGCTGGGGCGGATCGACACCCGGCCGACGCATCCGCGTGCCGCCGACGCCGACGATCCGCTTCATGCGGCACGCAAGGCCGAGGTGACGTCGCTCTGGCGTCTGGGCGCCCGCTAGCTGTTTCTGAAATGAGTTCCAACCGCAAATAATGCTGGCGTTGGTGCTAACATTACATATTTCCGCACGTTAATTTCTACCGGCAAGAGTTCTTTCATGCGCATTAGTGTCCAGACCGACGACTTCGACCTGTCCTCAGAGATCCTCGCCTTGCGCGCAAAGGATACGACGATCGGCGCGGTGGTCGGTTTTGTCGGCACCGTGCGCGACATGAACCAGGGCGCGGCCGTATCCGAACTGGAGCTGGAGCATTACTCGGGAATGACCGAAAAAGCGCTACGGGACATCGTCGATGAAGCTCACCGACGCTGGGATTTCAATGACGCGCTGGTGATTCACCGTGTCGGACGCCTGAAGCCGCTCGACCAGATCGTGCTGGTTGCGGTTGCGTCGCGGCATCGCGGCGAATCGTTCCAGGCATGCGAGTTTATCGTCGATTACCTGAAGATCGCAGCGCCTTTCTGGAAAAAGGAAACGACGCAGCAGGGAGCGCGCTGGGTGGATGCGCGGGAATCGGACGAAGCGGCCATGGCAAGGTGGGGCATCAAACCCGACGCTGATAACGAAGGAACAATACGATGAGCTGGCTGGCGGTTGGGCTTGGCGCGGCGTTTGGCGCATGGTTGCGCTGGGGGCTCGGAGTGCTGTTGAATGCGGTGCACAGCTACCTGCCGCTCGGAACGCTGGCGGCCAATCTCGGCGGCGGCTTCCTGATTGGAATCGCAGTCGCCTTTTTCGGCGAGCACACATCGCTTTCTCCAGAATGGCGGCTGTTTGCCATTACCGGCTTTCTGGGCGGGCTGACGACGTTTTCGACCTTCTCGGCCGAAGCCATGCTGCTCTTGCAGCGCGGCCAGTATTTGTGGGCGTTCGGCCATACTGCGCTGCATCTGGCCGGTTCGATCGCATTCTGCATGGCAGGATTCGCCGTATACCGCATGCTGTCGCAGTAATCCTGCGCAGGCCGTATCCTGCCAATTCTTTTCCGGTGTCGATCCCGATCTGTACTTATTGACACCCCCATCTTGAAATGCTGCCTGTTCAGCCCCATTTTCCTTTTAATGGAAATCTTTGGGAGCGAGTAATGCGTCAAGATAAAATGACAACGAAACTGCAGGAAGCGCTGTCCGATTCGCAAAGCATGGCGGTCGGCAACGACAACCAGTACATCGAGCCGGTGCATTTGCTGGCCGCGCTGCTGCAGCAGGAGGACAGTAGCGCGCGCTCGTTGCTGCAGCGCGCCGGAGTGAATGTCGGCGGCTTGTCGTCCGCCCTGAAAAGCGCGATTGACCGCCTGCCGAAAGTATCCGGCACCGGCGGCGAGGTTCAGATCGGCCGCGATCTGCTGGCGCTGCTGAACCTCGCCGACCGCGAGGCGCAGAAGCGCGGCGACCAGTTCATCGCCAGCGAGATGGTGCTGCTGGCTTTGCTCGACGACAAGTCCGAGGCGGGCCGGGCCGCGCGCGAAAGCGGCCTGACCCGTTCCGCGCTGGAAACCGCGATCACCGCCGTGCGCGGCGGCGCGAACGTCGATTCGCAGGAAGCCGAAGGCCAGCGCGAAGCGCTCAAGAAATACACGGTGGACCTGACTGAGCGCGCCCGCAGCGGCAAGCTCGATCCGGTGATCGGCCGCGACGATGAGATCCGCCGCGCCATCCAGGTGCTGCAGCGCCGCACCAAGAACAACCCGGTGCTGATCGGCGAGCCGGGCGTCGGCAAAACCGCCATCGTCGAAGGCCTGGCGCAGCGGATCGTGAATGGAGAAGTGCCGGAAAGCCTGAAAGGCAAGCGCGTGCTGTCGCTCGACATGGCTTCGCTGGTTGCAGGCGCGAAGTTCCGCGGCGAATTCGAGGAGCGCCTGAAATCGGTGCTGAACGAACTGGCCAAGGAGGAAGGCCAGAACATCGTATTCATCGACGAGATCCATACGATGGTCGGCGCCGGCAAGGCCGAAGGCTCCATGGATGCGGGCAACATGCTGAAGCCGGCACTGGCGCGCGGCGAATTGCACTGCGTCGGCGCGACCACGCTGGACGAATACCGCAAGTATGTCGAGAAGGATGCTGCGCTGGAACGCCGTTTCCAGAAGGTCATGGTGGACGAGCCGAGCGTCGAGGACACGGTGGCGATCCTGCGCGGCCTGCAGGACAAGTACGAAGTGCATCACGGCGTGGATATTACCGATCCGGCGATCATTGCCGCCGCCGAGCTTTCGCACCGCTATATTACCGACCGCTTCCTGCCGGACAAGGCTATCGACCTGATAGACGAAGCGGCCTCCAAGATCAAGATCGAGATGGACTCCAAGCCGGAAGTGATGGACAAGCTCGACCGCCGCATCATCCAGCTCAAGATCGAGCGCGAGGCGGTGCGCAAGGAAAAGGACGAGGCCTCGCAGAAGCGGCTGGCGCTGATAGAGGAGGAAATCGCAAGGCTTGAACGCGAGTATGCCGACCTGGACGAGATTCTTAAGTCCGAAAAGGCGAGCGCGCAGGGGAGCACGCACCTGAAGGAAGAAATCGAGAAGGTCCGCCAGCAGATGGAGGAAGCGCGGCGGCAAGGCGATCTCCAGAAGATGTCGGAATTGATGTACGGCAAGCTGCCGGAGTTGGAAAAGGCGCTGGAGGCGCAGAACAAGCGGGATGAGATGGGCGACCAGGCAGCCGGCAAGCCGAGGCTGCTGCGCACGCAGGTCGGCGCGGAGGAAATTGCCGAGGTCGTGTCGCGCGCAACCGGCATTCCGGTGTCGAAAATGATGCAGGGCGAGCGCGAGAAGCTGCTGCACATGGAGGACGAGCTGCACAAGCGCGTGGTAGGGCAGAGCGAGGCCGTGGTCGCCGTATCCGATGCCATCCGCCGCTCGCGCGCAGGGCTTGGCGACCCGAGCCGTCCGTACGGATCGTTCATGTTCCTCGGCCCGACCGGCGTCGGCAAGACCGAGTTGTGCAAGGCGCTGGCCACGTTCCTGTTCGATACCGAGGATTCGATGATCCGCATCGACATGAGCGAATTCATGGAGAAGCATTCCGTCGCGCGTCTGATCGGCGCGCCGCCGGGATACGTCGGCTACGAAGAGGGCGGCTACCTGACCGAGGCCGTCCGCCGCAAGCCGTACAGCGTGATCCTGCTGGATGAAATCGAGAAGGCGCACAACGACGTTTTCAACGTGCTGCTGCAAGTGCTCGACGACGGCCGCATGACCGACGGGCAGGGAAGGACGGTCGATTTCAAGAATACCGTGATCGTGATGACGTCCAACCTGGGCTCGCACATGATCCAGTCCATGGAGGGCAGCGATCCGGCCATGATCAAGGTCGCGGTAATGGACGAAGTACGCCAGCATTTCCGCCCCGAGTTCATCAACCGCGTTGACGAGATCGTCGTGTTCCATGCGCTGGACGAGAAAAACATCGGCGCCATCGCCAAGGTGCAGCTGCGCATCCTGGAGCAGCGCCTGGAGAAGATGGAAATGAAGCTGGAAATATCGGAAAAGGCGCTGCAGAGGATCGCGGAAGCCGGATTCGATCCGCTCTACGGCGCCCGTCCGTTGAAGCGCGCCATCCAGCAGCAGCTCGAGAATCCGCTGTCGAAGCAGATACTCGAAGGCAGGTTCGGCCCGAAGGACGTTATCGCCGTCGACGTGAAGGACGACCGTCTCGTGTTCGAGAAGGCGGGCGGTTAAGTTTCCCTGTCGGGCGCGTAACCGTCAAGGCAAACAAAAACCCTGCAAGCGCACCAGCTTGCAGGGGTTTTTTCGCTCGGAAAATTACAGGCAGTGCGCCTAAGTGCCGTTACGCGTCCTATATCGGCGCGGCATGACGAGTCAGGCATGCCTCCAAGATCAGTCGCTACCGCTCTTTTTCTTCGACATTCGATAGCTGAAGGCCATCAGCGCAAACCAGACCGGCGCGACATACAGGGCTATCCGCGTTTCCGCGTCGAATCCCAGCAGGACGATCACCAGCAGCAGGAAAGCAATAACGAACCAGTTCGAGTACGGCGCGCCCGGCAGCCGGAAGAGCACGGGTTTTGCCAGTCCCTTGGCGACTGCGCGGCGGTAATTGAGATGCGTCCACACAATGATTCCCCAGGTCCACACCGCGCCGACCGTGACCACGCTGGTAACGTAGGTGAAAACTTCTTCCGGCACCAGGTAATTCAGCACCACGCCGATCAGCATGCAGGCGGCGGAGAGCAGAATGGCAGTCGCGGGCACATGGCGCTTGTTGACTTTGCCGAACAGGGCAGGCGCCTGTTTGAATTGCGACAGCGTGTACAGCATTCTTCCTGTGCTGAATATGCCGCTGTTGCAGGAAGATGCCGCTGCGGTGAGGACTACGAAATTGATCAGGCCGCCCGCTGCGGGTATGCCGATCCGGTCGAACACTTGCACGAACGGGCTGGTAGTCTCGTTGAGTTGGTTCCAGGGCACCAGCGACATGAGGATGATCAGTGCGCCGATATAAAAAAACAGGATGCGGTAGGTGATGCCGTTGGTTGCCTGAGGCAGAACTTTTTCCGGGTTTTCCGCTTCGCCCGCCGTTACGCCGATGAGTTCAACGCCGCTGTAGGAAAAACACGCAATCTGTATCGTCATCATGACGCCGGCCAGCCCGATAGGCGAAAAACCGTCGTGCGCCCATAGGTTCGAGAAGCTGGCGGTGGGAGCCAGATCGGTGATGCCGAACATGATGATCGCCAGACCCAGCAATATCATGCCGACGATAGTGACGATCTTGATCAGCGCGAACCAGAACTCAACTTCGCCGAACAGCTTCACCGCAATCAGGTTGATGGCGGTCAGGACGATCAGGGCGCCAAGAGCCGGCATCCACTGCGGAATGTACGGAAACCAATAATGGCAGTAAACGCCGACAGCGGTCAGTTCGGCCATGCCCATGACGACCCACATGAACCAATAGGTCCAGCCGGTGAAAAAACCGGCCCAGGGGCCGATGTATTCTTCCGCATAGGAGGCGAACGAGCCGGCGACAGGGCGGTGGATCAGCAATTCGCCCAGCGCGCGCATCGTGAAAAAGACTGCGATGCCGGCAAACGCATAGCTCAACAGCAACGCGGGCCCGGCGCGGTGAATGGCTTTTGCCGAGCCGAGGAACAGCCCGACGCCGATCGCGCCGCCCAGGGCGATCAACTGGATATGCCGGGGCTTGAGTCCGCGTTTGAGATCCTTCATTTCGTGCCGTTGCTCTTCATCGATCATATCGTCGATGCGGGTCATGTATTGTCTCCTTGAAATTTTGCCGAAGTTTATCACTGCGCAACAGATATGCCCGTACTAATTAGCCTTACCGCATCCATCCATGGATTAATGCAACAAAAAGCGGAACTCCGTGGAGTTCCGCTGGATGATTCTTTGCCGGTCCTTGGTTTTCGATGTAGGAAAATGCAGGCTTTGTGTTGCTGGTTGGACTCGGCTCCCGTTACAGGATATCGCTTGCGTAATCCGCCAGGCGCGAGCGTTCGCCGCGGGCCAGCGTGACGTGGGCGCTATGCTCCCATCCCTTGAAGCGGTCGACGACATAAGTCAGGCCGCTTGAACCTTCGGTAAGGTAGGGGGTGTCTATCTGCGCGAGGTTGCCCAAGCATACTATCTTGGTGCCGGGGCCGGCGCGCGTCACCAGGGTCTTGAGCTGCTTCGGCGTCAGGTTTTGCGCTTCGTCGATGATCAAGAACTTGTCGACGAAAGTGCGTCCGCGCATGAAGTTCAGCGACTTGATCTTGATGCGCGAGCGCACCAGGTCGGAAGTCGCCGCGCGCCCCCATTCGCCGCCTTCGCCGTCGGACTTGTTCAGCACTTCCAGGTTGTCGTCGAGCGCGCCCATCCAGGGAGACATCTTTTCCTCTTCGGTGCCGGGCAGATAGCCGATGTCCTCGCCGACCGGGATCGTCACGCGGGTGATGATGATCTCGTTATAGCGTTTGGTTTCCAGCACCTGCGCCAGGCCGGATGCTAGCGCCAGCAGGGTCTTGCCGGTACCGGCCTGTCCCAGCAGGGTGACGAAATCGCATTCGGGATCCATCAGGATATTGAGCGCGAAATTTTGCTCGCGGTTGCGCGCGGTGGCGCCCCACACGCTGTTTTTCGTATGGCTGAAGTCGCGCAGGGTGCGCAGCACGGCGGTTTTGCCATTCACTTCCTTGACCTGAGCATAGAACGGGGCTGCGCCGTTTGCCGATTCCAGATAGACGAACTGGTTGATCAGCATGGTGGGAACCACGGGGCCGGTTACGCGATAAAAGGTCATGCCGGTGTGGCCCGGATCCTGCCAGGATTCCATGTTCTTGCTGTGCTTGTCCCAGAAATTATCCGGCAATTGCAGAATGCCCGAGTAGAGCAGGTCGGTGTCTTCCAGCACCTGATCGTTGAAATAATCTTCCGCCGCCAATCCAAGGGCTTGCGCCTTGATGCGCATGTTGATGTCCTTGGAGACCAGGACGATGGCCCTGCCGGGCTGTTCAGCCACCAGGGTCTGCACGACGCCAAGGATCTGGTTATCGGCCTTTCCGGCAGGCAGGCCCTGCGGCGCCGCAATCGCCTGCAGCTTGGTCTGGAAGTACAGGCAGCCTTTCGCTTCCTTGTTCCCGAGTTTCGCAAGCGGAATACCGCGCTCGATGATGCCTCCCTCGAGACCGGCCACCAGCATGTCGAGCGTGCGCGTAACCTGCCGCACATTACGCGAGACATCGGACATTCCACGCTTGTGGTCGTCCATCTCTTCCAGCGTAATCATCGGCAGGAAAATATCGTGTTCTTCGAAGCGGAACAGCGCGGTCGGATCGTGCATCAGCACGTTCGTGTCCAGCACGAACAGTTTGGACGAACCTGAATGGCTGGCCGCCCGGCTGACAGGAGACTGGAATCGCGTATCAACCAGCTTCTTCTTGGACGGACGCGGTTTTTCCGGCGTGAACAACGGCGTTGCACTGGCCGGGATTGCTGATTTCTCGGGGACAGGAGCGGCAACCGTTTTTTTCTGAGGAATGGGCGCAGCCGCCGTTTTTTTCTGGGCGACTGCCGCCGCACTCTTTGCAGCCGGTTTCTTTATCGGGGCCGCTTCTCCGGCCGGTCTTGTCGTCCTGGAATCTTGCAGCGAAACAGTATCAGCCGGTTTTGTCGGCATTTTTGGAAGTGGCATCAGAACCTCAATTTATCAAATTTCGGGATAATCGGAATGCGCTTGCCACAGCAGCCACGCATTCAGGACGGGAAACCAGGAATCTCCTATTTGTTGCGGTTAAGCTGTTCCACCGCCTGCAGCACCTCGTCGACATGCCCGGGAACACTCACTTTGCGCCATTCTTTCACCATTCTGCCCGCGGGGTCAATCAGGAATGTGCTGCGTTCAATCCCGCGAACCGGCTTGCCGTACATTTTTTTGCTTTTTATGACATCGAACAGGGCGCAGACCGACTCATCCACGTCGGAAATGAGTGGAAAAGGCAGGTCGAATTTCGTTCTGAAATTGTCGTGGGATTTCAGACTGTCGCGGCTGATGCCGAAGATTTCGGTGTTTGTGTTTTGAAATTCGGCGTACAGGTCGCGGAACCCGATGCTCTGGGCGGTGCAGCCCGGGGTATTGTCTTTCGGATAGAAGTACAGGACGATGTTTTTTCCCTTTTGGGCGGAAAGCGAGAAAGAGGCCGGGCCGGTCATGCCAGCGGAAAAATCAGGCACTGCTTCGTCAAGAGCGGGTGTTTTGTTCAGCAAGGCAATCTCCGGAATACTAGGTGGTTAAAGGGCAGTTGCGAGTAATCTTTCGGTCTGGGGATTCTGCATCATGTCGGCTGCACGATCAATTCGCCTGAGCGTCCGGGCAGTTCGCCCCATTCTATCCTGCAGGCCGGCACAGGCTCGCGCCCGATCTTTTGGTAATACTCCGCCATGGAGACGCATTGGTAGCCCTGCGAGCGCCAGCCCTCGAGCAACGCTTCCAGTACCGGCGCCAGCTTTTGCCCCTCAAGCTCGGCATGCAAGGTGTACACATGGTCGCGCCTGGGTTCGGTCAGTCGGAGCATGGCCTGAGCAATATTGCCGGTATCGACCAGTACGCCCTCAATGCGCCGTCCGAGCATTTCATCCAGCGTGGGCAGGGTGGTCGGCATCTGGATGCAGGACAGCAGCTTGCCGTTAGCCGACAGCCGGTGGGGGCCGGCCGACGGGTTCGCCAGCGAGCCCGATTCGGTCAGCATCGCCCGGCTGTCGGATGCGTACGCAAAACCGAATCCGTCCTCGGCCTCGAATGCATGCTCGTTCATCTGCCAGCCGGCCGCGCCGTGCGTTGTTGGCGCCTCGCCGAAAATCTCGACATACCGGTCGAATGACAACTGCATCGTTTTCTTGGTCCATGCCGCATCGCGTTTGCGCACATTATCCTGCCAGGCTACATGGTCCCAGGTATGGATGCCGCATTCGAAGCCGGCATCCCGCGTCGACCGCATCTCGGCAGCGGCGGATTTGCCGATGTCGGGGCCGGGCAGCAACACGCCGTACATCAGCGTTTTAAGGCCGTAGTGCTCGACGACCGAGGTGCGCGATACCTTGCCGAAGAAACCGGGCCGCAAGGCGCGCTTCATCGCCCGACCGGTATGGTCCGGGCCGAGCGAAAACAGAAATGTGGCGTTGGCCTGGTGTTTTTTCAGCAGGCGCAGCAGATTCGGAACGCCCTCGCGGGTTCCGCGGTAAGTGTCGACATCGACCTTGAGGGCGATCAGTGGCATCGGCAATGTTAAATGGATGGAGCGGCAATCAATCCATCAGCGCGCTTGCTTCGGTCGTCTGGCTGCGGTAGGCATCATAGATCTTGCGCAGCGCATCGGCCATCGTCGAATGCGGCTGCCAGTCCAGTTCCTTGCAGGTATTTTCGATTTTCGGAACCCGGTTCTGCACATCCTGGTAACCGTTCCCATAATAGGCGCCTGACGTCACCTCGAGCAGTTCCACTTTCTTGGCCGAATCGGCAAATTCAGGATATTCCGTGGCGAGCTTGACCATCATGGTAGCCAGTTCGCGAATCGAGAAATTATTGGTTGGGTTGCCGATGTTGTAGATTTTGCCGCTGGCGATCCCGTTCTTGTTATCGATGATCTTCATCAGCGCATCGATACCGTCGGATACGTACGTGAATGCCCGTTTCTGCATGCCGCCGTCCACCAGTGAAATGTTCTCGCCGCGCACGATATGCCCTAGAAACTGGGTAACGACGCGGGAACTGCCTTCCTTCGGCGTATGGATCGAGTCGAGGCCGGAACCGATCCAGTTGAAAGGCCGGAACAGCGTAAAGTTCAGTCCATCCATGCCGTAACCCCAGATCACGCGATCCATCAGTTGCTTGGCGCACGAATAGATCCAGCGCGGCTTGTTGATCGGGCCGCAGACCAGTTCGGACTGCTCAGGGTCGAATTCTTCGTCATGGCACATTCCATAGACTTCGGAAGTCGAGGGAAACACCAGGTGCTTCTTGTATTTGAACGCGGAGCGGACGATCGGCAGGTTGGCCTCGAAGTCCAGTTCGAATACGCGCAGAGGTTCCTTGACATAGGTCGAAGGCGTCGCGATGGCGACCAGCGGCAGGATCACGTCGCATTTCTTGACGTGATACTCGACCCATTCCTTATTGATCGTAATGTCGCCCTCGAAGAAATGCATGCGCTTCTTGTAGTCCTCGTTGTTCAGCAGGTCGCTTATGCGGTTGGACTGCATGTCCATCCCGTAAACCTCCCAGTCGGTGGTTTCCAGAATGCGCTGCGAGAGATGATGGCCGATAAAGCCGTTGACGCCGAGGATGAGAACTTTTTTCATAATGTCGTGGTGATTGCTGATAGTTAATGTATGTCGGTGCGTGTCAGGATGACAGCAGTGCTTGTTGCAATTCGTTTGCCGAAACCGGTTTTCCGTCAACCAGCAGTTCGGAGATGCGCAAAGCGCGCCCGTCGCCGCAGATTCCCAGAATCCGGTTGCCCATGACCGTCAACCCGGGCGGCAGTCCCGGAAACGGCGCATCGTCCAGCCGGGCCTTGCCGATCACGTAGCGAATGCCGGCCACGTCGGTAAAGGCGCCGGGATAGGGCGGGGCGACCGCGCGGTGCAGGTTGTAGACGGTTTGCGCCGGCTGGCTCCAGTCGATGCGCCCGTCCTCCGGCCTGCGGCCGCTGAAATAACTGCCTTTTTCCAACTCGTTCGGCTTGGCGGCCACGGTGCCGTCCAGGATCGACGGCAATGCGCGCCATAGCGTCTGTTCGGCAGCCACGGTCAATTTGCCGAACACTTCATGCGCGGTATCGTCCGGCAGGATCGGCACGGCGGTTTGCTCGACGATCTGGCCGGCATCCGGCTTGACTGTCATTTCATGCAGGGTTGCGCCCGTTTCGTCCTCGCCATGCAGGACAGCCCAGTTTACCGGCGCCCGCCCCCGGTATTTCGGAAGCAGCGAGCCGTGCATGTTATATGCGCCGCGTTTTGCAAGAGCCAGTATCCCTACGGGCAGCAGGTGCCGGTAGTAAAAGCTGAAGATGAAGTCCGGCGCGATTGCCTCTATCCGTTCCCTTAGTTCTGCAGCGTTCGGGTCGGCGGGACGTATAAATGGAATGCCGTATTCATCGCACACGCCGGCAACCGATTCGAACCAGATGGCTTCCGACGGATTGTCCTCGTGCGTGGCGACCAGAGCGACCTCGACTCCTTTTGCCAGCAAGACCTTCAGGCAGCGCACGCCGACGTTATGATAGGCAAAAACGACAGCTTTCACTGTTTGCCCGCCACAGCCGAAATGTCGGTGATTCTGCGCCTGTTTTCAATGCCGCCTTCCTGAAGAATAGCCTCGACCACATATTGGGGGCGTCCGCGCACCTGCTGAAATATGCGGCCCACGTATTCGCCAAGCAACCCGATTCCGAACAGGAGCACTCCGATAAGGAAGAACACGATTGCAAACAGGGTGAATACGCCCTCGGCCTCGGAGCCGAGCAGGAAGCGCCGCACCAGCAACAGGACGACGAGCGCCGCCGAGCCGAAGGAGAGCAGCATTCCCATCATGGAAAACACTTGCAGCGGAACCAGCGAAAAGCCGGTGACCAGGTCGAAGTTCAAGCGAATCAGGCTGTACAGGGAATACTTGGATTCTCCCGCGGACCGCTCTTCATGCTCGACGGTGATTTCGGTCGGCCTGCGCGCGAACGTATAGGCAAGGGCGGGAACAAAGGTATTGACTTCGCCGCACTGGTTGATCATGTCGATCACATTGCGGCCATAGGCGCGCAGCATGTTGCCCTGATCGGTAATCCTGATGCGGGTGATTTTCTCGCGCAGGCGGTTCATTGCCTTGGATGCAATCGTGCGCCATGCCGAATCCTGCCGCTTGCGCCGGATCGAGCCGACGTAATCGTAGCCTTCGCGCATCTTTTCCACCAGCTTGGCGATTTCTTCCGGCGGATTTTGCAGGTCCGCGTCCAGCGTCACGACAATATCGGCGCGGGTGGCCTCGAAACCGGCCAGGATCGCCATGTGCTGGCCGTAGTTGCTGTTCAGCAGCACAACCCGGGTCACATCGGGCCGGGCGCGAAACTGATCGGCCAGGATGGCGGCGGAATTGTCGCGGCTGCCGTCGTTGACGAAGATGATCTCATAAGGCGCGTTCAAGTTGTCGAGCGCGGGATAGAGGCGCGAAAACAGATTCGACAGTGCAGCCGATTCGTTGTAAATGGGGATGACGACGGAAATTTGCGGCTTCATCGCTTTTCGGCTTTATCAATGAAAATGGAATTGACTGATTCAACCACGCGATCGACGTCGTCATTCTGCATTGTCGCAAACATCGGCAACGTAACGATTTGGCGTCCGACACGTTCAGCGACAGGGAACATGTTTTCCCTGAAGCCAAGGTTGCGGTACAGTTGAAGCAGGTGTATCGGCGGATAATGATATCCGGTTCCAATGCGCCGATCCATCATTTCCGACATGAAGCGCGCGCGCGGAAAATGATCGGGCAGCACTATTTGAAACATGTGCCAGTTCGAATTTTCGAAGTCGGCCACCGGCAGTTGCGCCCCGGTTCGCGCCTCGAAACCGGCCCCGAACTTATCGAAGTAATGCCTCGCAAGGCTGCGACGACGCTCTGTGACCGGGTCAATGTGCTTCATCTGCTGCAATCCGATGGCGGCGGAGATATCGGTCATGTTGAATTTTCCGCCGAGAACATCGACTTCCAGCCCGTCAAAGCCGCTGCGCGTGACGCCCTGCAGCCGGTATTTCTCGGCAAGGCGCGCCTCTTCGTCATTGTTCAGCACCATGCAGCCGCCTTCGGCGGTCGTAATGTTCTTGTTGGCCTGAAAACTGAAGGAGACCAGGTCGCCGAACGAACCGATGCGCTTGCCGCGCCATGTGGAACCAATTGCCTGGGCCGCATCTTCAACGACTCGCAGATTGTGCCTGTCGGCTATTTCGTACAACCGATCCATGTCGACCGGCAGGCCGGCAAGATAGACCGGAATGATTGCCTTGGTACGCGGCGTGATTGCCGCTTCCATGCGATCGAGGTCGATGTTGCGCGTAACCGGGTCGATGTCGGCAAATACGGGCGTGGCTCCGACTTCCAGTATCACGTTCGCGGTCGCTACCCACGAGATCGGCGTTGTTATCACCTCGTCGCCCGGTCCGATACCGGCTATGCGGAGCGCGATTTCCATCGTGCAGGTGCCGGAATTGAACGTGCGCACAGGACGGCCGCCAAAATACTCGGATAACAGGGCCTCAAAAGCCTGCACCTTCGGGCCGCTGGTGATCCAACCGGAGCGAAGCACGTCGCCCACGGCGGCGATAGTCGCCTCGTCGATGACGGGTTTGGCGAACGGAATGAACGGAAGGTTGGAAATATCGGTCATTTTATTTTGGATTAAGTGCGAGTTAGCCATGCTACGCCGATAATTATCACGCCGATAGCCAGCATGCGCTGAACCGAGACCGATTCGCCCAGAAAATACCATGCCCCGATTGCGTTTAGGACGTAGCCGAGCGACAGCATCGGATAGGCGATCGTTACATCGACGCGCGACAGTCCGATAATCCAGACGACGACCGAGATCACGTAACAGGCGAGTCCGCCGATGATCGGAGGCTGCATCGCCAGCTTCAGGCCGGTCGGGAGCCAGTTTTCGGCGGTCAGATGGATCGCCCCCACCGCATTGGTGCCCGCCTTGAGCAGCAACTGAGCCGCCGCGTTGAGGAAGACCCCGGTAAAGATAAAGCCGAAAGTGGTTAGATTCATTTTTTGACTTCGTTGGTTATGACGACGCGCCTGCTGTCCCTGGCTATCACGCGCATCGGAACGTTCATTTTTTCCAGTTCCGCGTAAATGGACGGCGAGGTGACGGCAACGGATTTCGGCCCGGCAGTCCATTTCTCAAGGAACAGCGCACGCGTCGGCAGCCACAATTCGGGCTGCTGGCTCAGGCCGTATGACAGTTCGTCCGCGTGTTCGACCATGGTCATGGTCCGGCGCAGGTAGAACGGCAGCGTCTGGTCGTAGCGGCCAAGCGCATACAACGGAGTCGTCAGCGTCAGTTCGGCGTTGATCGCGCCGACAAGAGGCTGGCCGGATGAATTGCGGCCGAGCGGTTCATGCCCCTGCATCAGCACCAGCACAAGAATGAAGCCGGTAATGGCAAGCGAGACAGCAGGCGGATCGGTTTCGTTTCTGCGCATGCGCAATACTAGCAGCGTAAACAGGCCGCCGGCCAGCGCCACGAGCGCAGCCGCGACCACCCAAGGCTGATAGGCTGCGTACAATGGCGCTTCGAGCGGATGCTTTGCCATGGATGCCACCCTGAAGGCAAAGGGCAAACCGACGGCCCCAAGCGCGGCGATCAGCCCTGCGGTCACGATCCAGGTTTTTCGGGAAGCGGTTTCCATGTAGGCGCCGATCAGAAGCGCCAGGGCCGGAAAGACCGGCAGAATGTAGGACGGAAGCTTTGATTTCGAGAAGCTGAAGAAAAGAAAGATGAATATCAACCATACCGCCAGTAGTTTCCGGGGCTGAAAATTCGCGGCGGCTTCGCGCCGGAATCCGCTGGCAAGGCCTTGAAACAGCATGCCTAGCCAGGGCAGGACGCCAACCAGCAACAGCGGTATGAAGTAGTACCAGCCGCCCTCGCGGTGGTGCTCCTTCAGCAGGAAACGCTCGAAGTGCTCATGTATGAAGAAGAAATACGGGAATTCGGGATTCTTGAGCGAAACCAGTATGAACCAGGGCGCTGTGATCAATAAGAAAAGCGCCAGTCCCTTCGCTATATGCAGGCGTTTCCAGATGGCCCAATCCCTTGAGGCGATGGTATACAAGACCAGTACGCCACCCGGCAGCACGATCCCGATCAGCCCCTTCGACAAGACCGCCAGCGCCATGCCGGCCCAGCAGGCCAGCATCCAGTTGCGGCGTTCGGCGGGAGCGGCCGCGTCGCGCTGCGCTATCAGCAGGCTGCATAGCGCGAGCGTCATCATGCACGACAACCCCATATCGAGCGTATTGATGTGCCCGAGCGCAACCCAGTAAAAGCTCGATCCCAGCACCAGCGCCGCCAGAAAGCCGGCATGCGGATTGAACACTTTCCTTGCGGCGACGGCAACCAGGCCGACGCCGGCCAAGCCGCAGAGTCCTGTCCAGAGCCGCGCCTGCCATTCGCCAAGTCCGAACAGGCCGAAGGAGAGGGCGTTCATCCAAGTTTGCAGGGGGGGTTTTTCAAAATACTTGATGCCGTTCAGACGGGTAGTGATCCAGTCGCCGCTGACCAGCATTTCCCGTCCCATTTCCGCATAACGTCCTTCGTCCGTCGGCACCAGCGTGCGCGTACCGAGCACATACAGCCAGACGAGCGCAAAGGCGATGCCCAGGGACAGGATGAATGATCTGGATCTGTATAACGGTGTCATCTACTGCGTTCCAATCTCATGATCAGCATCGGGGAAATACTTGCGAATTTTGGCCTGCGGGATGTTATCAGGATGCTATAGCTTCAGCAAGCAGGCATATCGCCGATGCACCCGGCTGCCATAGCAAACCCGTTCGGTTCAGCCGCTTCAAATTGAGTAAAATGGAATAACGACTTGTTAAAATAAAGTCGCAGGCCAAAGCAACGCGCTTTCGCCAGAACGGCAGTCGAAATGGTATATTGTAGGGGCTAAACTTTATTGCTTCGCTGCAAATAAAAAGGGATGTAAAAATGCGGTCTATTCATAAATCGAAAAAACTGGCCGATGTCTGTTACGACATTCGCGGGCCGGTGCTTGAAAAAGCGCGGCAAATGGAAGAAGAAGGGCAGAAGATCATCAAGCTGAACATCGGCAATGTGGGCGCGTTCGGCTTCGATCCGCCGGACGAAATCGTGCGCGACATGATCAGCAACATGCAGAATGCCGCCAGCTATACCGATTCAAAGGGCCTTTTTGCTCCCCGCAAGGCGATCATGCAGTACACGCAAGAGAAAAAAATCTCCGGCGTTACCATCGACGACATCTATATCGGCAACGGCGCATCCGAACTAATCGTGATGAGCATGAACGCGCTTCTGGACAACGGCGACGAAGTGCTGGTGCCGACGCCCGATTACCCGCTGTGGACCGCGGCAGTATCGCTTTCCGGCGGCAAGCCCGTGCATTACATCTGCGACGAACAGTCCGGCTGGCTGCCGGACATCGACGACATCAAGAAGAAAATTACGCCGCACACCAAGGCTATCGTCGTCATCAACCCGAACAACCCGACCGGCGCGCTCTACCCGGTGGAGATATTGCAGCAGATCGTCGAGGTGGCGCGCCAGCACGAACTGATCGTTTTCGCGGACGAAATATACGACAAGTGCCTGTACGACGAAGAGACGCACATCTCGCTGGCTTCGCTCGCCGACGACGTGCTTTTCATCACGTTCAACGGGCTGTCGAAGAATTACCGTTCCTGCGGCTACCGCGTCGGCTGGATGGTGGTATCCGGCGACAAAAGGCATGCCAAGGATTACATCGAAGGCCTGAACATGCTGTCTTCGATGCGGCTGTGCTCGAATGTGCCGGGCCAGTATGCGATCCAGACCGCGCTCGGAGGCTACCAGAGCATCAACGATCTGGTCGCTCCGGGCGGACGCCTGCGGAAGCAGCGCGATCTGGCGCACAAACTGCTGACAGAGATCCCCGGCGTGACTTGCGTAAAGCCGAAGGCGGCAATGTACATGTTTCCCAAGCTCGACCCGAAAATGTACCCAATCCAGGACGACAAGCAGTTCGCATACGAATTGCTGGCGCAGGAAAAGGTTCTGATCGTGCAGGGAACCGGCTTCAATTGGGTCAACCCGGACCATTTCCGTGTCGTATTCCTGCCCAACTCGGACGACCTGACCAACGCGTTCAGCCGCATCGCCCGCTTCCTCGAAGGCTACCGGAAACGCTACGGCACGACATCATCCGTCTCCGGCAAGGGCAAGATTATTTCTCCCGAATTGCGCATTGCCTGAGACACGTTTATTGAAACAGAATTTGAATAGAAATAATGAAACCAATTAAAGTAGGCCTGCTGGGCATTGGTACTGTCGGTTCCGGCACGTACACCGTATTAAAGCGCAATCAGGAAGAAATCATGGGCCGCGCCGGCCGCGGCATAGAAATAACGATGGTTGCCGACCGCAACGTCGAGCGCGCGCGTGAAATCACGAACGGCGAATGCGAGGTCGTCAGCGACGGCAACTTGGTCATCGCCAATCCCGAAATCGAGATCGTGGTCGAATTGATCGGCGGCTACACCGTTGCGAAAGACTTGGTGCTGAAGGCGATCGCGAACGGCAAGCATGTCGTGACTGCGAACAAAGCACTGCTGGCGGTGCACGGCAACGAGATCTTTCGCGCCGCCCAGGAAAAAGGCGTCATGGTCGCGTTCGAAGCGGCTGTCGCCGGCGGCATTCCGATCATCAAGGCCTTGCGCGAAGGGCTGACTGCAAACCGCATCCAGTGGATTGCCGGCATCATCAACGGCACCACCAACTTCATCCTTTCCGAAATGCGCGACAAGGGGCTTGACTTCGACACCGTGCTGAAGGAGGCGCAGAGGCTCGGCTACGCCGAATCCGACCCGACATTCGACATCGAAGGAATTGACGCGGCCCACAAGGTGACGATCATGTCCGCGATCGCTTTCGGCATTCCGGTACAGTTCGACAAGGCTTACGTGGAGGGCATCACCAAGCTGGAGGCGATCGACATCCGTTACGCGGAACAGCTCGGCTACCGCATCAAGCTGCTCGGCATCACGAAGAAGATGCCGAACGGGATCGAACTGCGCGTGCATCCAACCCTGATTCCGGCCAAGCGCCTGATAGCTAATGTCGAAGGCGCAATGAACGCGGTTCTCGTCAACAGCGACGCCGTCGGCGCGTCGCTGTACTACGGCAAGGGCGCGGGCGCGGAGCCGACGGCCTCCGCCGTGATCGCCGATCTGGTCGATATAACGCGCCTGGCCGCGGCAGACCCGGAGCATCGCGTTCCGCATCTGGCATTCCAGCCCGACGCGATGATGAATACCCCGATCCTGCCGATGTCGGAAGTGACCACCAGCTATTACCTGCGCATGCAGGTCATCGATCAGCCCGGCGTCCTGGCCGACATCACGCGCATACTCGCCGACCTGAAGATTTCGATCGACGCGTTCCTGCAGAAGGAACCGCAGGAGGGCGAGGTCAAGGTGGACATTATCGTACTGACGCATCGCACCCAGGAAAAGAACATCGATGCAGCCATTGCCAAGATCGAGGACCTGAAGACAGTCATGGGCCCGGTAACCAGGATCAGGCTGGAAGAATTGTTGTGATCGAAAGCGACCGGGGATCCAGATAGTTCCCCGAGCCGGCCCTGCGACTTTCAGGCTGCATGCTTTCGGATGCGTTTATGTCGAAAGACAAATTGCGCCTGGGCCCGCATGCAAGAATGCAAGCAAACCGAGGGTTTTTGAGGAGATGCCATGTTCAATAAAATTCTGATTCCGACCGACGGTTCGGATCTTTCCACTGAGGCCGCCCTGAGCGGCATTGCGTTTGCCAAGCAGAATAAATCGGAAGTGATAGCGGTCTACGTTGCCCCCGAATATCAATATCCGATTTACGTCGAGATCATTCCGCCGAGCTATCCGACCGAAGAGGAATACCAGGACTCGATGCGCAAGATCGGCGAGGCCTACCTGAAACCCATTCGGGATGCGGCCGATGAAGCCGGTCTCGTCTATTCCAGCATCATCGTCTTCTCCAACGGCACCGGGCCGAAGATCGCCGCGATTGCGCAGGAAAACAGTTGCGACCTGATTTACATGGGGTCGCACGGACGCACCGGCCTGACCCAGATGCTCCTGGGCAGCGTCACTTCCAAGGTTCTGTCCACCTGCGCCATACCGGTCCTGGTGTACCGCAACAGGAAACGCGAAGATAAGCCTCCCGTTGAAAGATCGGAAGCGGCAGGATTCTGATAAATCCAGGGCGGCGGATACCGGCTGAACGGCGCCGGATTCTTTCGCGCATCGCTCGCATGCAGCCTGGCTTTAAGCGAGCAGGCAAAAAAAATCCCGGATGATTCCGGGATTTTTTTATGAAGCGGAACGCTTTACATCAAGCGTGCTCGCCCAATACTGAAACGGTGACATCCACTACGACGTCTGCGTGGAGAGCGATAGAGACAGGAAAGTCTCCAACAGTCTTCAACGGACCTTGCGGCAGGCGAACCTGCGCTTTGCTGACTTCGAATCCCTGCTTGGTCAAGGCTTCCGAAATATCGAAATTAGTTACCGAACCGAACAAGCGGCCGTCAACACCCGACTTTTGCAGGATCTGAACGGTCATGCCGGCCAGTTTTTCGCCTTGAGCCTGGGCAGCGGCCAGTTTTTCAGCAGCTGCTTTTTCCAGATCAGCGCGCTTTGCCTCGAACTCCGCTACTGCGCTGGCAGTTGCACGGCGTGCCATGCGTTGCGGGATAAGGAAGTTGCGTGCATAGCCGTCCTTGACGCGAACAACTTCGCCGAGGTTGCCGAGGTTGCCTACTTTTTCTAATAAAATAATTTGCATAATTCTCTCCGATATCTGAAGGTGCGTTTGTTGCCGTTACGCCGTGTGCAGGGCAGTGTAGGGCACCAACGCGAGGAAACGAGCGCGCTTGATCGCGGTATCAACCTGGCGCTGGTAATGCGCGCAGGTTCCGGTCAGGCGTGCCGGCATGATCTTGCCGTTTTCCTGAATGAAGTCCTTCAGTGTATCGACGTCCTTGTAGTCAACCTGTTCAACCTTGGCTGCCGTGAAGCGGCAGAATTTCTTGCGCTTGAACAATGGGTTCTGCTGTTTGCGTTTTTCTTTGAGCTTGCTCTTGTCGAATTTTTTACCGAATGCCATTTTTGGCTCCTGTATATGAAGTAATTGTTTATTCAATCCGTGGCGGACGAGAAATCGGTTATATGAAACACAAGGCTTTTGCTGTTTCGGCCCTTGCGTGCCATGAACCCCGAAAAATGATGAATCTCGCCCAACTCCGTCTTGCTGAATCGTCCTGCAATCTCGCCAATCGCAATGGCTGGAATTTCAAACTCGACCAGGCGTTCCATGTTTGCTTCGATCTGTTGCGATCCGTGCAGCAGCTTTGCCGACACGACCGGTATGCCCGCGGGGGTATACCGAATTAATTCTCGCTCGACGATGCTTGCAACAAACTGAAACTGGTTGGCCGGTAGCAGATTCCGCCTCTTGCTATGGGAAATTCAATCAGGCCGAAGCAGCGGGTGTTTCCGAGCGGGTCCTGGGAGCGCTTTCTTCACGCTGCGTCGACTTCATCATCGGCGAAGGAGCTGTTTCCGCTTTCTTCATCTTGACCGTCAAGTGACGCAGGATCGCATCATTGAATTTGAATGAAGTTTCCAGTTCGAGCAAAGTCTCGCCGTCGCATTCGATGTTCATGCAGACGTAGTGGGCTTTGGCGAATTTGTTGATCATGTAAGCCATCTGGCGACGGCCCCAGTCTTCAACACGGTGGATGTTGCCGCCGCGCGTGGTTACGCTGTTCTTGATGCGTTCGATCATCGCGGGAACCTGTTCGCTCTGGTCCGGATGAACAATAAATACTATTTCATAATGACGCATGTATAACTCCTTGTGGTCGGATTAATAATCGCCCACCTCGGCGTCAAGACGAGTGTGGGAAGAGGAAAACCGTCAATTCTACCCCTTGTGCTGATGAATTGCAATGTTTGCATTGCCTGCGTTCGACGCATCCTGCATGGACTTTATGAAGGAAGATGCAAAATATACTTGCATTATGATGGGCTGTATATAATATACTGGGTATATAGACAGCACTTCAACAATCGTGGGGTATTTATAAAATGATAAAGCTAACCGCACGGCAGCAACAGATTTTAACGCTCATCAGCGATGCGATCGAGAATACCGGATTCCCTCCTACCCGGGCCGAGATAGCGTCGGAACTTGGGTTCCGCTCGGCCAATGCGGCCGAGGAACACTTGCAGGCGCTGGCGCGCAAGGGCATGATCGAGATTGCTCCCGGCATCTCGCGCGGCATACGGCTGCGGAATATCAGTCCGGAGCGTCCGGTATTCATCCCTGGCGAAAGGACGCGGCTCGCCGTGCCTCTGGTCGGCAGCGTTGCCGCGGGATCGCCGATCCTGGCCCAGGAACACATCGAATCGATGTATCAACTCGACCCGTCGCTATTCACGGCGTATCCGGACTTCCTGCTGAAAGTGCGGGGCCTGTCGATGCGCGACGCCGGCATTCTGGACGGCGACCTTCTGGCCGTCAAGAAATCGGCAACCGCCAAAAACGGCCAGATCGTGGTTGCGCGGCTTGGAGAGGAAGTGACGGTCAAGCGCTTCAAGAGGACCGGCTCGCAAGTCGAGCTCATTTCCGAGAACCCCGATTTCCCGCCGATACTGGTGCCGTCGAGCAGGGAGGACTTTGCCCTCGAAGGCCTGGTGGTCGGCTTGCTCAGAACCTGGAACTAAGCCGGTCGGCGGGAACGATTTTCAGCGTCCCGTCTTCAGCAGGATCTGTCTCGCAATGCCGCGCAGGATATTGACTTCCTCGACTTCCAGTCCGGCGCGCGCGAACAGCCGCCTCAACCGCGGCATCATTTTCTTCGGCGTATGCGGATTCAGGAATTCAATCCTGGTCAGGGCTTCCTCGAAATGCGCAAAAACGCCCTCGATATCGGCGATGGTCGCCAGTTCGCCGCGAAAGCCGATATCGGTGTCTGGCAGCTTGTCGCCCAACAATGCCATGCGGCATTCGTAAGTCAGAACCTGCACCGCCTGGGCAAGATTAAGCGACGAATAGTCCGGATTGGCGGGAATATTGATCAGCGCATTGCATTTCTCGACAATTTCATTCGGCAATCCGTAGCGTTCGTTGCCGAAAACCAGGGCAGTCGGCCGCCCGGGCGTTGCCGCAAGCTGGCAGGCCAGGGCGCGCGCAGTCAGGATCGGCGGCGAAAATTCGCGCAGGCGCGAAGTGACTGCAGCCGCAAAGCGGCAGCCCTCCAGCGCTTCATCGATCGAACCGACAATGCGGGCTCCTGAGAGAACGTCCAGGGCGCTGCTGGCAAAGGCAATGGCTTCCTCTTGAGAAACTGCATCCGGAAAGCGCGGATTAACCAGCACCAGGTCGGAAAATCCCATGGTTTTCATCGCGCGCGCCGCAGCGCCGATGTTGCCCGGATGGCTGGTTTCAACCAGAACGATGCGCAAAGCTGAGAAAACTGAAGTGTCGGTATTAGGCGTGTTCATTTACAATGGCGGCTTTAATGAAAAAAGTAGTTTAAAAGGCGGAAATTCCAAGTCGGCAAATAGTAACCGTTCCTGTTCTGTTTTATTCTTGTACAGTATCGTCACTTTTGCCCCGGGAACAAAGCCGTCATTTTAACGGAAGCCATATGCACCCAATGCTTAACACCGCGGTCAAGGCAGCTCGTCGAGGCGCCTCGGTCATCAGTCGCGCGTCATTCGATCTCAGCCAGATCCAGGTCACCAACAAGAAACAGAACGACTTCGTCACAGAAGTCGACCAGGCAGCCGAACAGGCGATTATCGAAGTATTGCTGAATGCCTATCCGACCCACGCAATCTTGGCGGAGGAATCCGGAGCGTCGGCCAATCTGCACGACGATAATGAATATGTCTGGATCATCGACCCGCTCGACGGCACCACCAACTTCATCCACGGGTTTCCGCAATATTGCGTGTCGATAGCGCTGCAGCAGCGCGGCGTCATTACGCAGGCGGTGGTATACGACCCCAATCGCAACGATCTGTTTACGGCCACCAAAGGCGGCGGCTCCTTCCTGAACAACAAGCGTCTGCGCGTCACCAAAAAAGACCGCCTTTCCGATTCCCTGATCGGCACCGGTTTTGCCGCACGCGAAAAAAACAAGGAAGCGCTGGAAGAATACATGAAGATGTTCCAGTTGATGACCATGAGCTGCCAGGGATTGCGCCGTCCGGGCTCGGCAGCGCTCGATCTTGCTTATGTCGCAGCCGGCCGCTACGACGGATTTTTCGAGAAGGAACTGCAGCCGTGGGATATAGCGGCCGGTTCACTGCTGATTACCGAAGCCGGAGGCATCGTCGGCAACTTCTCCGGCGAATCCGATTACCTGTACAAGGGGGACGTCATTGCAGGCAGCCCCAAAATCTTTGCGCAGATGATCTCGCTCTTGGGAGCGTTTGCCTGACAAGACTGCCGATCTCCTGTTCCGCCCGGCACGGCAACCTGACGCAGAATCGGGGACAGTCGTGCCGGACGAAGCAGGGAGACAAGGCGCGGCAAATCCGTGATCTCTCCATTCGGTCATAATGTCGGGAAAACTCAAAGCGACAGGATGCTCCTGAATGACTATGCTGCTTGCTTCAACCTGAAGCCCCTGCGGACAAGCTCGAAATGGAATTCCCAAAAACTCTTCATCTCTTCTGCCATGTCGTCGATAATCTCGGCGATATCGGCGTGGGCTGGAGGCTGGCTCGCCAGCTTGCGGCCGAGCATGGCATCCAGGTGGTCTTGTGGCTCGATGATCTGGGCAGCCTGAAGAAGATCTGCTCCGCGCTCGACCCCTTGCAAAGCAAACAGCAAATCCTCGGCGTCACGATACAACGCTGGCGCGACGACTTTGGCGCGGACGAGGCCAACGATGCGGCCGATGTCGTGATCGAAGCGTTCGGTTGCCAGTTGCCGCCGCCATACTTGGAAGCGATGGCGAAAAGATCGGTTGCGCCGGCATGGATTAATCTGGAATACCTGAGCGCGGAAGCTTGGGTCGAAGGCTGCCACCGGCTGGCTTCTCCCCATCCCGTGCTTCCATTGACCAAATACTTCTTCTTTCCAGGCTTCACGGAGAGAACCGGCGGTCTGCTGCTGGAACGGGGCTTGCTGGCGAGGCGAGCGGCTTTTCAGGAGAATCCCGCCGCCATGGCCGATTTCCTGTCGCGTCTCGGCGTGAGTGTTCCGCCGAATGTCCGCAAAGTCTCGCTGTTTTGCTATCCCGATGCGCCGGTGGGGGCGCTGTTCGACGCGTTTGCAGCCGACGCAGGCAACCCGGTACTATGCCTGGTGCCGGAAGGCGTGGCTGCCGCCGCAGTCGGCGAATTCCTGGGCCAACCGGCCAAGGCCGGCGTGTCGGCGGAGCGAGGCGGACTCAGGGTGCATGTGCTTCCCTTCGTCGATCAGGACGATTACGACAAGCTGTTGTGGTCATGCGACATGAACTTCGTGCGCGGCGAGGACTCGTTCGTGCGCGCGCAGTGGGCGGCGCGGCCGTTCGTATGGAACATCTACCCTCAGGAAGAACAGGCTCACCTGATAAAGCTGGACGCGTTTATCAAACTCTACGAAACGGCGCTGCCTGCCGGCCACGGCAAGATCGTCAGCGAGTTCTGGCGGTCATGGAACAGTGGCGGCGGAGCAGGGCGTTCCGAGCGCGGGAAATGGCGCTTGTTTCAGTCGATCCTGCCGGATTTGACGCGGATCGGCCCAAGTTGGGCCTATAAATTGTCTCAAAATGGCGATCTTGCATCTGGCCTGATCCAGTTCATTCGCGGTTTGAGGTAAAATTACAGGTTAATTACTTGCCCTGCTTCCGATGCATGAAAGCGTGCTGCTGACAGGGTCACTATGAATCTTATTTTATTTTTATATAGCTTATGAAAACAGCACAAGAAGTACGCGTAGGTAACGTTGTCATGGTTGGCGGAGAACCGATGGTTGTCCTGCGGACGGAATACACCAAGTCAGGGCGCAACTCATCCGTTTGCAAGATGAAGATGAAGAACCTGTTGACAGGCTCCGGCATGGAAACCGTTTACCGTGCGGACGACAAGTTCGACGTTGTCACGCTGGAAAAGAAGGATGTCACCTATTCCTATTTCGCGGATCCGCTGTACGTCTGGATGGATGCGGACTACAACCAGTATGAAATCGAAAAAGAGAACATGGGCGACGCGCTCAATTATCTGGAAGACGGCATGCCGTGCGAAGTCGTTTTCTACAACGAGAAGGCGATTTCAGTAGAACTGCCGACCACGGTGGTTCGCCAGGTCACTTATACCGAACCTGCCGTCAAGGGCGACACGTCTTCCGGCAAGGTCTTGAAACAGGCGCAAATTGCAACCGGGTTCAGCATTCCCGTTCCGCTGTTCGTCGATCAGGGCGACAAGATCGAGATCGACACCCGCACCGGCGAATACAAAAGCCGCAGCAAGTAATCGCAGGTCAATTTTGTCCGCGGCTGGCCGCGGATGACTTGAAATTGCGGTTTTTCGGGTAAAGCGACGATTCAAAAAAGCGCGGCACTATTTTTAGTGCCGCGCTTTTTATATGGCTGAAACGGTTGAAAGCGATTTCTTCGGCCGCTACTGGAAAATCGTGGTCGGAGCGCATTCCTTTTTGCCGAATCGCGGGAATAAGTCGAGAAATTTGTTGAAGGCCGATTTCTGGGGTTCGACTTCCTCTTTCTCGACGAACTTTCCCAGGGACTTCTGCAATTCAAACAGGCTTTTCGGCCTTTTCAGGGGATCGATTTCAAGACAGGAGCGCAGGATGGCAATCAGTTCGGGGGTGTAGTAACTCTCCAGCTTTTCAAGATGGCTGACAAGCTTGTCGTTCGCCTTGCGCTGGTCAGCCGGTTGCGGCGGCACACCCGCCATGCAGGCGAAAATTGAGGCGCCGAGCGCGTAGATATCTGTCCATGGACCCATGTCGCTGCCCTTCACGTACAGTTCGGGGGGGGCAAAGCCCGGCGTATACATCGAATTCAGTTTCGGGATATTGGCATTGAACACCTGCCTGGCTGCGCCGAAGTCGAGCAGCAGCGGGGTGCCGGATACGCGCAAATAAATGTTGGCGGGCTTCAGGTCAAGGTGCAGCAGCTTGTTTGCATGGACTTCCCGCAAGCCGTTGATGAGCTGCCCGAACAGGTTGCGGATGACTTTCTCCGACATGAGCGGCCTGGCGCCCTTGTCGCGCCGTATCAGTATGTGTTCCTGCAACGAATGCCCCGACTCGTAAGCCATGACCATGTACACCGTTTCGTTCGCACGGAAAAAATTGACGACGCTGACCACGTTGGGGTGCGCAATGCGAGCCAGAGCGCGGCCTTCTTCGAAAAAGCACTTCAATCCGATGTGAAATACGGGCAGGTTTGCTTGCGGAACCGTCAGGGACAACTCTCCCGGCCGGCGCAAGGCCAGCGCGCTCGGCAGGTATTCCTTGATCGCGACGGCATTGCCATCCTCATCGTAGGCCATGTACACGATACTGAACCCGCCGGACGCAATCTTCTTTACAATGCGGTAGCCTGATATTTCCAGCCCGTCCGGCAAGGGAGAATTATTTTGTGTAGCCATATTTTTCGAGCGCAAGTGTTTGCCAATTGCAATTGTGTGTGTTAATTATAGTTCAGTAAAGCATGAAAGGAGCAGAAGTGGCCGTACGCAGCATGACTGGTTATGCAGTTACAACACATGAGACCGAATCCGGTACTCTTTCCGTAGAACTGAAGAGCGTCAATTCGCGCTTTCTCGACCTGCAGTTCAGGATGAGCGATGAATTGCGCGCGGTCGAACCGGTGCTGCGCGAGGCGATCATGAAGCAGGCCACGCGCGGCAAGATCGAATGCCGCCTCAGTCTTGCGCGCAAGGATGCCTCGGCAATATCGCACGCGCTGAATAGCTCGTTGATGGCTGAACTGGCAAGATGCCAGGATGAGGTTCGGGAACTGTTTCCGAACGCCGAAGCCATGACGGTCAATGAACTGCTGCGCTGGCCCGGCATGCTGGAAGATGCGGGCATTTCGCAGGAATCGCTGCAAGCGGACGTGGTCGCCGCCATGGCCGCCACTGCAACCGCCTTTGCCGAATCCCGGGCGCGGGAAGGCGCGGGACTGGTGGCCATGCTGGTCGAGCGTCTTGACGCCATGACGGTGATAGTGGAGCGGATCAAGCCGATCATCCCTTTGGTGGTTGCGCAATTCCAGCAGAAATCGATCGAACGGCTGCAGGAAGCGCTCGGCCTTGCCGACCGGGAAGGGTTGCCGGCGGTCCAGGTCATTTCACGCGAGGAAATACTGGAACGCATACGTCAGGAAGTGACCCTTTACGGCATACGCATCGACGTGGCGGAAGAGTTGACGCGCATGGCGATCCATATCGAAGAAACCCGCCAGATTCTAAAAAACGGCGGCGCTGTCGGAAAAAGGCTGGATTTCATGCTGCAGGAGCTGAACCGCGAGGCCAATACGCTGGGTTCCAAGGCAACCGCCAAGGAACTTTCGGACGCATCGATGCAACTCAAGCTGCTGATCGAACAAATGCGGGAGCAGGTTCAGAATCTGGAATAAGCCGCGGCAAGGCTTCAAGGCGCGTAGCATTAAAAAGGGTCGGCGATTGATAGCCCGACCCTTTTCAATTTTGCCGTTCCATGAATGCCGGGCGGTCAGGGGGATGCGGTTTGGGATTTTCCTTCGAACGGAATAAAAAGGAGAGGGCAGCCGGGTTTCAATTGCTTCCCGCGTCCTGTTGTGCCTGGAATAATAGCCGTTCCCTAGCCGGCCTTCTGGCGCTCGTACTCCTTTCTTTTCATGTCTAGATACTGCTGCTGCGTAATTTCGTGCAATTGGGGGGCGTATTGCTCGGTCGACCTGAACCATTCCCGCAGCCGTCTTTCAAGTTGCTCGTTCGCCGGAGCATTGATGGATTTCAGGTAGGCATCGATCGCAAGGTAATAGCGCATGGTATTGCGTTCCATCGCACCCCTGAGGCCCCCAACGTGAAGAGGTTTGCCGCTTTCATCTTCGCCCTCGACCGTAAATCCAATCTTGCTGCTTCCAAGTGTGCCCAGATAGGTCTGCATGGCCACTTTTGCCATGAGACCGTAGCTGTACGAATATTTGACATGGATGAAAGACCGGTTCGCGCCTAAAGGTATGGCCTCCAGCATGATTCGGTAATTCGACGTTCCCAGCGGACCGGCATTTGCCGTCATAAGCGCCTCCATATAATCGGGGGTCGCTTCAGCCAGCCGAAACTGGTAATCGATTCGATAGGCATCTTCCAGTGCCTGAGGCGTCTTTTTGCCCGCATATACGGTCATTACGTTTCCGCTCGTCCCTTGCGCGGCGCTGCAGTACTTGACGTTCAGGTGCAGGAAAAGGATCTCGCACCAGTTCGCGGCTTGACTGAGCGCACTTCTTGTCGTCTTGAACGGATAGTTGACGACGCTGTATACGTCTCCCTCCACATCCTCAGCCGTCTGCTTCGAATCGAGATAGACCGGTCGGTTGAACTGGTTGCTCTTCAGTTGTCCCTGCAGCAACTGATACTTTGATTGCAACGTGGCAGCCGCGTTTTTTCCGGTTGACTGAGCCTGAACGGATATGGCACAGGCAAGCAGTGAAACTGCAAATAACAGCCTTACAAGGAATTTGTTCATCATTTCTCGCGCCTCTCAGGCAGATATTGGAAAACTCATGTCCGAATTTTATCTTACCCCGCGCGGACCTGTTTTTTCTGAGTTATGGCAAATCGGTTTCAAAAAGGGTCGGCAACTGTATCGGTCCCGGCAGGATGGAAGCGCACAAATAAAATTTATGATTTCCTTCAATAGCCGGTTGTTTAGTCTACCCGGGAAATAGTCAGGTTGACATTAGACAACGGCAAACCCTGGTGAATCCGTATATTTTTCTCATCAAGCCGCATTTGCCGCCTCATTGCAATAAGGGCAATCGTGAATTGACGGAGAAAAATGGATTCTACATCTTCGCCCAGGAGTTTAAATGCAGCCCCATCCAAAACTTCCCGACTTCGACACATTGATGAGACTGTCTCGGCAGGACCCGAATGCCTACGAGACATTCAGAACGCAACTGCTGGCCGATGCGATCGCAGATTGCCCCCCTCGGCACCAGAAAAGCATGCAGCAGGTCTTGATGCGAATAGAAATGGCCCGGCAAGCGGCCTCGACGCCGCTTGAAGCGCTCGTTTTCGCAACGCGGCTGATGAGCGAATCCATGAACGAGCTCAACGACGCGCTCCATCAGTTGCAGGATGAACTGGCAAATCTGCATGGTCTGCTGGTCCTGGACCGTATCAGTAACAACAGCAGGGGAGCGCGGCCTCGGCAGATGCGCGGCGGCGAGACGCACGGGACTTGAAAAGCTGTCCGGGTCA
>Ga0366787_1017_pt1 | contig 39615 bp, 33 predicted proteins | sample TotcelN113001M10_FD_207045 | JGI IMG/M metagenome (GOLD analysis project Ga0366787, IMG submission 207045) | Enriched cells from coal bed in the Powder River Basin, Montana, United States - Total cells N11 rep2 HSBNCT.N11.300.1.M10 ...
AAATTTCATGCGCCTCATGCACACCTTTAGCGGCAATCAACGGAACGACAGTACGCCCGAATGCACCGCCGCCGAGGATAACTTCAACCTCGACGGTTGGATTGCCTCTTGAATCCAAAATTTCTCTGGCGTGAATTCGTTTGATCTCGGTATACATCCGGCTCTCCTCCAGTTGGCGAAACCCAATGGCTGGTTAATGATGCAGCGCGTTCTTCATTTCGCACTTTCATGTCTTTTTCGCCTTGCATGTGCGGAGCGAAATTCGCGCATGCTTTTTGACCTTTCCTTCAAAGTCGTAATGCCATCTTTCACCCTGGGTTTCTGCCGAACCCGTCATCCGCCCTTGCCAGAAAAATAAGTGGACAGGCAATCGCGACGGGCAGCAGCAAACTAGGCAGGTTTCGCCCGGATTTGCAACAGAACCCTGGAAGGTTCCACCCAATGGCCTCGACGCAAATCGATTCGAACGGAATATCGAAGAAACCGGCGTAATACTTCAGCCTTCATCCACAGATACCTCGATGCGAGGCCATACACGGTTGCACAGAGAGATAGCCTGTGCGGCAACACTCGCCAACGCTCCTTGCAGATCAAGCCGGTTTAAACAATCTCAGCGCAATTCGGCAGTAGCGCAACCTGTATCGAAAGGGCTGCCTGCAAGAGATTGGCGCCGTGTAAAGCGTTTGACTTTACACGGCTAAACAAATACAACTTTCGGCCACGCCCCAACTGCCAATGCTCAGATCGGAGGCTGCAATGCAAAGGCACTATGCGAACAGGGATTCATAGGTGAAGCGCTTGTTCGCTTGTGCCGATGAATTGCATATTAATTTTGGTAGTTTTGCCGATGGTCTCCAGCCATGCGGCGGCATCGGCCGGCGAACTCCTGGTTACATTGGCCGCCGAGATCTTGTATTCCGGTATGCCGCAGTCCGGATCAAGCGCTCCCGCACCCGTCAACTCGTTGCAGCTGGCCTCCCAGTAATGAAAGGTGCCAAAGATCATGCGCGGCTGCACCCGGTCCGTCACCAGCGAACGCGCAACAATATACCCACGACGCGTCTCGACCCGTATGAAGTCGCCGTCCCTTACCTTCAAGGCCCGCGCATCCGCCGGATTCAATTCGATCAACTCTTCCGGCGCCAGCTGGTCCAGCACCGGCGACTTCCTTGTCATCGTCCCCGTGTGGTAATGGTGCACGCGCCGTCCCGTGGTCAGCAGATATGGGTACTCGGCACTGACATGCTCGGCTATGTGCCCAAGCAGCGGCCGCTCAAAGGTCAGGCCCTTCTCCTTCGGCAGGATGTCCGGGTCAAACAGCACCGGAATCAGCTGCGCCTTGTGCGTGGGCGTGGCGAATTTGCCGTCCTGATGCAGGATCGGCGTGCCCGGATGGCCTTCGTCCGGACACGGCCAGCATAGCCCCGGATTGCCCTCAAGGCGCTCGTAGCTGATGCCGCTGTAGGTCGCCGGAACAAGCCGGCGCACTTCGTCCCAGATGGCTTGGGGGCCGTCGTAGGCCATGCCGCCATAGCCCATGCGCTTTGCCAGTTCGGAGAAGACCCACCAGTCCTCCCTGGCGCCGTCCGGCGGCGGTACCGCTTTGCGCACGCGCTGCACGCGCCGCTCGGTGTTGGTGAAGGTGCCATCCTTTTCCCCCCAGCCGGCTACCGGCAAAACGACGTCGGCCAGTCGCGCCGACTCGGTCATGAACATGTCGGTTACCACCATCAGATCCAGATGGGCGAACGCATGCCTTAATTCGCCCGAGTCCGGATCGCTCATCAGCGGGTTCTCGCCGAAGACGAACAGGGAGCGCAGCTTCCCTTCCTCGATTGCGGCCGGCACCTGCGTTACCTGCAGGCCGAGCTTGCGCGACAGCGTGGCATCCCAGGCCGCCTCGAAGTGGGCGCCGATCTTTTCGTCGGTCACCTTCAAATAGCCGGGATACACGTCCGGCAAAGAGCCGAGATCGCACGCGCCCTGGACGTTGTTCTGGCCGCGCAGCGGACATACGCCCGCGCCCGGGCGCCCGATCTGGCCGGTGATGACGGCCAGGTTGGACAGGGCGACGACGTTGCCGGTGCCGTGCGTGAACTGGGTTATGCCCATGGCGTACAGGATGGCTGCCGCCTTGGCGTTGGCATAGATCCGGGCGGCGGCAATCAGTTGCTCGGCCGGTATGCCGGTCATGATCTGGACGTTTTCCGGGGAGTAGTCCTCGACGGAACGCGCCAGTTCATCGAACCCGTCGGTGTGTTGGGCGATGAACTCGGGCTTGTGCAGGTTTTCCCGGATGATCGTGTGGATCAGGGCGTTGATCACGGGAATGTTGTAGCCGACCCGAAGCGGGATGAACAAGTCGGCCTTGTTGGCCATGTCGCTCCAGCGCGGATCGATGACGATCAGCTTGGCTCCGCGTTCCTTGGCCCAGATTACCTGCCGGGCGATGAGCGGATGGCATTCGGCCGTGTTCGAGCCGATGATCAGGATGACGTCGGAGTCGCTTCCGATCTCGGGTATGCCGTTGGTCATCGAGCCGCTGCCCAGCGTCATCCTGAGACCGGAGACGGTCGAGGCGTGGCACAGGCGGGCGCAGTGGTCGATGTTGTTGGTGCCCATCACCGCGCGGGTGAATTTCTGCGCGGCGTAGTTGTCTTCGTTGTTGGCGCGGGCCGAGGCGAACAGGGCGAAGGAGTCGGGGCCGTGCTCGGCCTTGATGGCGGTCAGGCGTTCGGCCAGATAGTCGAGCGCGTCGTCCCAGCTGGCCCGTTCGAACTCGCCGTTTTTCTTGATCAATGGGGAGGTCAGCCGGCGGTTGTCCGAGAGGTGCTTGTAGCCGTAATAGCCCTTGAGACAGAGCTCTCCCTGGTTGACCGGGTGCGCCGCATCGCCCTTGATTTCGATGATGCGCCCGTCTTTCACCTGCAACTCCATGCTGCAGCCGGTGCCGCAATACGGACAGATCGTTTTTACCTTCTCCATTTCAATACCTTTCTTTGGCAAGTTCGCACACCGATTCCCTTAAGAACTGGGGAAAGGTCAGCATGACCGCGCTTTTAGCGCAACATATCGTCAATCGAGTCGGAAACCATCAAATACAGAACCTCGGTCCGACATGCAGGGCTGACCGGGATCATCGCCGGCACACAGATCGCATTTAGGCTAGATGGCTTAAACGAAATTGGCTCTGTAATGTCATGCTTAACGACTCCTTGTGCGGCCCGGGATGGTTAGATTTTGGGAACCTTTTTGACCAATACAGCCATGCACAAGCCATGCCAAGCCAATCCGGATTATCTCAATCCGGCAATTTTCTTATATTTCACAAAGACTTAGGTCAATTTTTGAGGGGAGGTGAGCCCAAGCACATCGGATTGCTTCAAGTGTCGAGCACCTGCTTCATCCGATATCCATCGACAATTATGACGATGCAAGTCACCTGGTTGTATTTCTGACCGGCGGCGGCTCACGGCCATGCAAACCCATGCTGAAAACCAAAGTCCCCCGGCCTGATCGCAGACTGGGGGATAGCTGCATTTTTATAGTGCTTTTTATGCGAAGGCCGCTTTGCGCATGCCCGCCTTCATCTGGCTGTACTCATTAACAACATACTGCTCGGCCCATTTCTGATCGTCGATCTTTTCGACCTTGACAGCGGAGTATTTATATTCCGGTGTCAGCGAGATCGGGTCGAAGTGTTCTGCAGTGAGTTCATTACATGCACCGATCCACCACTGGTAGGTCATGTACACCGCACCGGCATTGACACGATCATTTAAATTGGCGCGAGTGATGACCTTGCCTCTGCGTGAGGAAACCCAGACCAGCTGCTGATCCTTGACGCCGAGCTTCCTGCCGTCGTCAGGATGGATTTGCACGAAGCCGGGCTCGTCGGCCAAGGTTTGCAGCGCGGAGCAGTTGCCCGTCATCGAACGGCAGGAGTAGTGTCCGACTTCGCGCACGGTGGAGAGCACCAGCGGGTATGCGCTGTCGACCTTTTCCAGCGGCTCGCGCCATTCGGCAGCAAACAAGAGCGCCTTGCCGCTCGGCGTGTCGAACTTGTTGCCTTCATAAAGCCAGGGTTTGCCCGGATCGTCGAGAGTAAGAGAGGGCCATGGCACGCAGCCGAGACCTTCCATTTTCTCGTAGGTCGCGCCGTAGTAGATCGGGCACAGGCTGCGCAGTTCGTCCCATATCTCCTTGGTGTTGTTGTACTTCATCGGGTAGCCCATTGCAGTGGCCATCAGGCTGTGGATTTCCCAGTCGTGCTTGACGTCGTAGTCGGCCGGGGGTTCAACCGCCTTGTAGCAGCGCTGGAAGCCGCGGTCGGCGGCGGAAAACACGTTTTCATGCTCCCCCCAAGAGGTGGCTGGCAGTATCACATCGGCTTCCATCGCTGTCTTGGTCATGAAAATATCCTGGACAATGACGAATTCGAGCCCCTTGAGCGCTTGGCGCATCGCGCCAAGGTCGGGTTCGGTCTGAAGCGGATCTTCGCCAAAGATATAGTGAGCCTTGATCTTGCCATCATGCACCAGGTGCGGCAGTTCGGTCAGGCTGTAGCCCTTCTTGTCAGGCATCTTGGAGATACCCCAGGCTTTGGCGAACTTTTCAAGCGCCGCCTTGTCGGTGATATTTTGATAACCGGGCAAAGTGCCCGGCAGTGCGCCCATGTCGCATGCACCCTGCACATTGTTCTGTCCGCGCACAGGGCCGACGCCGACATTCGGCTTGCCGAGGTTGCCGGTAATTGTGGCAAGGCTCGACAGACCCTTGACCACGTCAACAGCTTGTCCCCACTGAGTTACGCCCATGCCCCAGAGCACAGTTGCGGTTTCGGCGCCGGCGTACATGCGCATGGCCTTGCGGATCAGATCGGGCGCGAGTCCGGTGGTTTCGGCCACGTATTCCGGCGTGTACTTGGAAACGATCTTCTTGTACTCGTCGAAACTTTCGGAGTACTTCGCAACGTAGTCCTTGTTGTAGAGGTTTTCGTTGATAAGTACGTTGGCGAAGGCATTTACCAGCGCCATGTTGGAGCCATTCTTCAAGGGCAGGTAAAGGTCGGCATTCCTGGCCGATTCAATGAAGCGCGGATCGCAGACAATGATTTTTGCGCCTTTTTGCTTGGCCTTAAGGATACGGCGAGCAACAATCGGGTGCGAATCGGCCGGGTTGTAGCCGAAGATCAGTATGCATTTGGTGTCTTCGATTTCGGCAATCGAGTTGCTCATTGCGCCGTTGCCCAGCGTTACGTCAAGGCCAGCCACGGAGGGGCCGTGGCAAACGCGGGCACAGCAGTCGATGTTGTTGGTGCCGAGCACGGCGCGGGTGAATTTCTGCGCCACAAAGTTGGATTCGTTACCGGTACCGCGCGATGAACCGGTGGTCATGATCGATTCAGCGCCGTATTTTTTCTTGATTTGCATGAGACGATCGGCAGCATAGGTGATCGCCTCCACCCAAGTCACACGCTCGAACTCGCCGCCGCGCTGGCGACGGATCATCGGGAAACGCAGGCGCGGGGTCAGAAGCTTTGTGTCATAGATAAAATCCCAGCCGTAATAACCCTTGAGACACAGTTCGCCTTCATTGGTTACTCCGTTGGCACCTTCTGCGCCGACAATCTTGCCGTTCTCAACCAGGAAGTTGATTTTGCAGCCGGAGCCGCAATACGGACAGACAGTAATTACCTTTTCCATTTTCAAACCTTTCTCTAATGACTTCGAATACGGCTTAACGAACAACGCCGGGTGCCGGATCGCTGACGGCGAGTTCGCGCTTGGTGCGCAGCATGTCGTCAATGGAAGCAGGATCCATCAGGTGAATTGCCTTGGTCGGGCAAGCCTGAATGCAGGCAGGGCCCGTAGCAAAGTCGATACAGAGGTCGCACTTGTGCGCATGCGGCTGCATGGCGTTGGCGCTGATGCCGCCGGCTACCGACTTGTTGACCGGTTTGACGATCATGTTCATGGCGCCAAAAGGGCAGGCGATGACGCAGGTCTTGCAGCCGATGCAGCGCTCGGCAATGAACTGGACACTGTTTTGGCTATATACGAGCGCATTGGTCGGACATACGTTGACGCAGGGTGCGTCATCGCAGTGACGACACTGAACCGTGGATGTGATCTCCTTGCTAATGACAACCTTTAGCCGCGGCAGGAAAGATTCCTGCCTGACCACGATTTCGTTTGCTTCCTGATGCGCCAGCGCACAGGCTACTTCGCACGTACGGCAGCCTATGCAGCTTGCTGGCTCTGTAATTACGAACCGATTCATATTTAACGCCTCCCAATATGGCCCCGATCATCGGATATGTCTGAACCTTTTCTGATCAGTACAGCAATGCACAAGCCATGCCAATTTGGTTGGAAAATCAATTCATATGTTTTCTACTTTATTTTAATTAACAACTAGTTACGCAATTTATTTATTAATTTAGATTAGCATTGTCAGCTTGCTCCTACTGGCGCGCCGCATGCCCTATCCGACATAATCGACACTAATGACGATGTTCGTCACTTGATGCTGCTCAAAAACAAATTCCGACCATGTGGAATGAGGCCGTAAAAAAACCGGCCCACGGCGGTGCGTGTTTGAAAAACGTTTCGATCAATTTCCCTGTAAGCTGCCAAGCTTGTCTTGGCCTGGAAATTGCAGTTGGATATGCATCGATACAGCTATATGCTGCGGAGGCAGTGGAATGCATGAGTTGACTCTTGCCGAGAGCATGATTGAAATTGTTGAAAACGCCGCGGCTCAAGCCGGGGTGACGAAGGTCACGCGGGTTCGTCTTTCGATTGGCGCATTGGCGCACGTCGAGTCCGAGGCTCTGCTGTATTGCTGCGATGTCGTCAGCCGCGGCGGCGCGGCGGCCGGCGCCTTCTTCGAGGTCGAGCGGCCGCCAGGGCGGGCGCGGTGCAATGCGTGCGGGCAGGACTTCGTGCTCGATCACTTGATGTTGGGTTGCCCGCACTGTACGGCGCATGATTTACTTGTGCTGGACGGCGAGCAGATGAGAGTTGTTGAAATTGGCGTTGCCTGAATTTTCGATTTCTGGAGAATAAGTATGTGTACTACTTGTGGTTGCGGACCTGATGCGGTTTCCATAGAAGGCAAGGCGCCGCGGCATCATCACGGCCATGCGCATCATGCACATGCTCATTCTCATCCTCATTCGCATGCCCACGGCCCGCTCGATGCCGCTCATGCGCCAGGCACCAACCCTGAGCGCATCTTGCAAATCGAGCAGGATCTGCTGGCAAAGAACGATGGGTATGCGTTGATTAACAGGAACCTGTTCGCCAAGCGCGGCATCTTCGCGCTCAACTTCGTCTCCAGCCCCGGCTCCGGGAAAACCACCCTGCTGGTCGAAACCATCAAGCGCTGGCAAGGCAAGGGACCTCTGGCTGTGGTCGAGGGCGACCAGCAGACATCGAACGATGCCGACCGTATTCGCGCTACCGGCGCGCCGGCCGTGCAAATCAACACAGGCAAGGGCTGCCATCTCGACGCGCATATGGTTGGCCATGCCATCGAACATCTTCAGGCAGAACAGGCGCTCAAGGACGACAGCCTGCTGCTGATCGAGAACGTCGGCAATCTGGTGTGCCCGGCTGCCTTCGATCTGGGCGAGGCGCATAAGGTCGCCATCCTTTCGGTGACCGAAGGCGAAGACAAACCGCTCAAGTACCCCGACATGTTCCGCGCAGCCGATTTGATGCTGCTAAGCAAGACAGATCTGCTGCCCTATCTCGATTTTGATGTCGAGACGGCCATTCGTTATGCCCGCCAGGTGCGTCCGGATATTCATGTGATTCAGGTATCGGCCAAGAGCGGCGCCGGTTTCGACGAATGGCTGGATTGGCTGCAAACCGGCAGCTACCGGGCGCAGGCCGCCAAGGCCTGAAGCAAGCGTATCTCTTCCCCCATGATCTCGCGCCAGCGTCTGACGGTTCGCGGTATCGTGCAAGGGGTGGGCTTTCGTCCTTTCATCTATCGGCTGGCACAGGAGTTGGCGCTCACCGGCTGGGTGCGCAACGACGGCGCCGGGGTAAGCATTGAAGCCGAAGGAGAAACCGCGCAGCTTGCCGCATTGCAGCAGCGCTTGCGTTTGGAAGCGCCGCCGCTGGCGCAATTCGACAGCGTGCGCCTGGAAGAAATGACGCCGCTCGGCTTGTCCGATGACGCATTCAGAATCCTCGAAAGCCCTGACAATGCGAGCGGCCACTTCGATGCCGCCATCGGCCCGGACACGGCGATATGCCAAAATTGTCTGGCCGAGTTGTTCGACCCGGACAATCGCCGTTACCGTTACGCCTTCATCAACTGCACCGATTGCGGTCCGCGCTATACCATTGCCCGCCGCCTGCCGTATGCGCGCGCCGCAACCAGCATGGCTGGGTTCGTCCAGTGCGGTTCCTGCCTGTCCGAATACACCGCCCCCGCGCATCGCCGTTTTCATGCCGAACCCAACGCCTGCCACGCGTGCGGGCCGCAACTGAGCCTGTACGATGGCAGCGGCCAGGCCTTAGCGGGCGACCCGGTTGCCGAAACGCTGGCACGCCTGCGTCGCGGCGAGATAGTCGCCATCAAGGGGCTGGGTGGTTTCCATCTGGCATGCGATGCCCGCCAGCCTGATGCCGTGGCCCGATTGCGTGAACGCAAGCAGCGCGAAGAAAAGCCGCTGGCCTTGATGTTCGCCAATAATGCCTCGCTCGCAGCCTATGTCTTTATGACACACGCCGAAGCTGCGCAACTCGAGGCGCCCGAGCGCCCGATTGTGCTGCTGCAAAAACAGGCCTCCTGCAACAGAGCATTCCCCGGCATTGCTCCCGGTGTGGTTTGGCTTGGCGCCATGCTGCCTTATACACCGCTGCACTATCTTCTTTTCCATGAAGCAGCGGCCCGTCCGTCCGGCCTCTCCTGGCTCGATCAGCCGCAGGAACTGGCGCTTGTGATGACGAGCGCCAACCCGCACGGAGAGCCGCTGGCGATCGCCAACGAGGACGCGCTTGCCCGTCTTGCCGGCATTGCCGATGCCTATTTACTGCACGACAGGGAAATTGTCACACGTTGCGACGACAGCGTTCTGCGTGTCCTGCCAGGCACTCAGTCGCCACAGTTCATCCGCCGTGCCCGCGGCTTTACGCCACGCGCCATCAAACTCGCGCGGTGCGGCGCGGATGTCCTGGCGCTCGGCGGCGTGTTCAACAACACCCTGTGCTTCACTCGCCGCGAGCGGGCTTTCGTTTCCCCGCATATCGGCGATCTCGATCATGTCGCCGCTTGTCTTGCCCTCGAAGAAGCGGTCGATCATCTGCGCAACATTCTTGAAATAAAGCCGCAGGCGGTGGCGCACGACCTTCACCCCGATTTTTTCAGTACCCGCCTTGCCCTTCAGTTGGGAGAAGCGTGGGGAGTTCCCGCGATTGCCGTGCAACACCATCACGCCCATATCGCGTCCGTCCTCGCTGAACATGGCGTGAACGAACCGGTGTTGGGGCTGGCGCTTGATGGCGTCGGTTTCGGCGATGACGGCACAGCCTGGGGCGGCGAATTATTGAGGGTATCGGGTGCCAGCCATGAGCGCTTTGGCCACCTACGCCCGCTCGCCTTGCCTGGTGGCGATCGCGCTGCGCGCGAACCCTGGCGCATGGCGGCCTCGGCATTGCATATGCTGGGGCGGGGTGAAGAGATAGCGACGCGCTTCGCCGATCAGGCCGGTGCAGGCGTGCTGGCGCAAATGCTCGCAGGTAAAACGCGGTCCCCGGTTACCACCAGCCTCGGGCGCTGGTTCGATGCGGCTGCGGGGCTGCTCGGCGTGCAGGCGCGAATGAGTTTTGAAGGCCAAGCCGCCATGCGGCTCGAAGATTTGGCCGCTGCCTACGGCGAATTATCGCCGCCGACTTTGCATGAAATTCACCTTGATGAGGGCAAATCCGTACTCGATCTTGCGCCGCTGTTGCAGTGCATCAGCACGGAACGCCATGCAGGCCGGGGAGCGGCGCTTTTTCATGCCGGCGTGACCGCGGCTCTTGCGGATTGGGTGGAACAGGCGGCAAGATTAAGCGGATTGCGCGTAGTTGCCTGCGGCGGCGGCTGTTTTCTTAATGCCATATTGGCGCGCGATCTGCGCCTGGCCCTGCAGGAGCGTGGGCTGACGATGCTGGAAGCGCATGCGGTACCTCCCGGCGACGGCGGCTTGTCGCTGGGTCAAGCCTGGGTTGCCCAGGCTAAACTGGCGCAATATTAAAATAACTGGAGCAGAAAAATGTGCTTGGCAATTCCTGCAAGAGTAGTTGAAGTCAGCGGCGTAGATCAGGCGCGCATCGACATCGTCGGCGTGCAAAAGGAGATCTCGACGGCGCTGCTGGACAATGTGGCCGTGGGCGATTATCTGATCGTTCACGTCGGTCATGCCATCGGCCGCATCGACCCGGACGAGGCGGAGAAGACCTTGGCCTATCTGGCCGAAATGAGCGATGAAGATGCCAGAGCGCTAGCCGCCGCTTCCATGTAAGTATTCACTCACATTTCGGTTTAACCATGAAATACATAGACGAATTCAGGGACGGCAAGCTGGCACGCGCCTTGGCGCGCACCATCGTGCGCGAAGTGCAGCCTGACAAAAGTTATCGGCTCATGGAGTTCTGCGGCGGGCATACCCACGCAATTTCCCGATATGGCCTGGAAGACTTGCTCCCCAAGCAGGTACGCATGATTCACGGCCCCGGTTGCCCGGTGTGCGTATTGCCGACCGGCCGTACCGACAGCGCCATCGAACTGGCATTGAGGCCCGGCGTAACGCTGTGCACCTATGCAGACACTCTGCGCGTGCCGGCTTCGGACAACCTTTCGCTGTTCAAGGCCAAGGCGCAGGGAGCGGACGTGCGCATGGTTTACTCATGCTCCGACGCCTTGCGAATCGCCCAGGATGAGCCGGAGCGCGAAGTGGTGTTCTTTGCCATAGGCTTCGAAACGACCACCCCGCCGACCGCTGTCGTCATCAAGCAAGCCGCCGCGCTGGGCCTCAAGAACTTCAGCGTATTCTGCAATCATGTATTGACCCCGGCTGCCATGGTGCATCTGATGGAACTCTCCGCTGCCGGTGGCGCCGACAGTGTTCGGATCGACGGTTTTGTCGGCCCGTCCCACGTCAGCACCATCATCGGCAGCAGCCCCTACGAAGGCTTTGCGGCGCGTTATCGGAAACCGGTAGTTATCGCCGGCTTCGAACCGCTCGACGTGATGCAGTCCATCCTCATGCTGGTGCGGCAGATCAACGACGGACGCGCCGAAGTGGAAAACCAGTTCATACGGGCCGTCACGCGCGAAGGCAACCAGAAGGCGCAGCGTCTTATGGGCGAAGTGTTCGAAATGCGCGAGGCCTTCGATTGGCGCGGCTTGGGCGAAGTACCGAGCAGCGCCTTGAAAATACGCGAGGACTTTGCTGCTTTCGATGCCGAGCGACGCTTCGCCATCCCCTATCGCCAAGTTCCGGATCCGAAGGCGTGCGAATGCGCCGCCATCCTGCGCGGGCAGAAGCACCCGTCCGATTGCAAGGTATTCGGCAATGCCTGTACTCCGGATCGGCCCATCGGGGCCTGCATGGTTTCCTCGGAAGGCGCCTGCGCCGCTTTCTTTACGTATGGACGTTTCCGTTCAACAACAAGGACATGAAATAATGACGAAGCCCAACGGTTACCACCGTCCCATTGATTTCAAGCACGGACAGGTGGATATGACTCACGGCAGCGGCGGTCGCGCCATGGCCCAGTTGATCGAAGACTTATTCGTGGCCAGTTTCGATAATGAATTTCTGCGCGAGCAGAACGACGGCGCCAGCTTTGCCGTGCCGCCCGGCGGGCATATGGTGATGGCAACCGACAGCCATGTCGTATCGCCGCTTTTTTTCCCCGGCGGCGACATAGGCTGCCTGTCCGTGCATGGTACGGTTAACGACGTGGCCATGGCCGGCGGACGTCCGCTCTATCTTGCGGCAAGCTTCATTCTGGAAGAAGGCTTCCCGCTCGCCGATCTTAAGCGCATTGTCGAATCCATGGCGCAGGCGGCAAAAGAAGCCGGCGTGCTGATCGTGACCGGAGACACCAAGGTAGTCGAGCGAGGCAAGGGCGATGGCGTTTTCATTACCACCACAGGGGTTGGCGTCAGGCCGCCCGGAGTGAACGTATCCGGCGGCAACGTACAGCCGGGCGACAAAATCCTTGTTTCCGGCATGCTGGGCGACCATGGTGTTGCAATCATGTCTTTGCGTGAAAATCTGAGTTTCGACACCACGATTGAATCCGACACCGCCGCATTGAACGGCCTGACGGCGGCTATGCTGGAAGCCGTGCCGGGCATCCATGCTCTGCGCGACCCTACGCGCGGCGGTCTGGCGGCGGTGATGAACGAATTCGCACGCCAGTCCGGCGTCGGTATCGTATTGCAAGAAGATGCGCTGCCGGTGCGCCCCCAAGTCGAGGCGGCCTGCGAACTGCTCGGCCTCGATCCGCTGTATGTGGCCAACGAAGGCAAGCTGGTGGCAGTGTGCGCCGCGACGGATGCCGAGCGCTTGCTCGGCGTGATGCGCGCGCATCCGCTGGGTCGCGATGCCGCTATCATTGGCGAGGCGATTACCGATCCGCACTGCTTCGTACAGATGGAGACCAGCTTCGGCGGGCGGCGCATGGTGGATTGGCTCACCGGCGAGCAACTCCCCCGTATTTGCTAGAGCCGCGACAGGCAAGGAACGGCTGCATAGCGGCCGTGCTTCGCGTTTTACATCGAACGCCAAATCTCTGCCGCCTCCCCGTGCAGCGCGCGTCCGGCCTTTTTTCCACCCGGAAGTCTTATCAAATGCTTTTTTCCTTATCCGCATTCCACCTTCAGGCCCGAAACGGGCCTGATTCATTTCTTCTCGACAATAATGACGATGACACTCGTCGTCATCAGCTTCGACACCTCCATTTCTTTTCGTCACTCCGGCTTTAAACTCGATCTGCATTTGCAACTTGTTGATATTAAAAATAAAAAGTTAATTTTTAAACTTCCCTGCGGCATGGCACAGGATATGCCTTATAGCAATTGGCCATGCTGGTGTGGCCTTTATAGGGGGTACGGCTATGAACCGCTTCGTCATCGCGGAACCAAAACTTTGTATCGGATGCAATACGTGTATGGCCGCCTGCTCGGTTGTACACAAAGCCGAGGGATTGCAGTCGCATCCACGGCTGACCGTCGTTCGCAGTGGTGCAGCTACTGCGCCCGTCCTTTGTCGTCATTGTGAAGATGCGCCATGCGCAAAGGTCTGCCCGGTCAATGCCATCACGCTGAGCGGCAATGCTGTCGTTCTCAACGAGGTGACTTGCATTGGCTGCAAGCTTTGCGCTATCGCCTGTCCGTTCGGTGTGATTACGCCTTCGGGAACGAGCGTTCTGGGCGTTGCCACGCATCACAACCAGATGGACTGCACAGCTGGGCGCGGAGAACATCTGGCCGGCCTTGATCCAATTCTGGCTTGGGAAAAGGGAGTACGCAGCATCGCCGTCAAATGCGACCTCTGCGATTTTAACGAAGAGGGGCCGGAGTGCGTGCGGTCTTGCCCGACCAATGCATTATTCCTGGTTGACGATAAGGCACTCGAGCAGTCCAACGATGCCAAGCGCAAAGCCACGGCAGCGGCCACGGCCATCAGCATTGCTACGGAGCAAAAAACATGATGTCACCTCTGAGCCTGTTACTGATTTCGGTGCTCGTCTTCACCTGTGGCGCCTTTCTGGCGCTGCTGTGCTACAAGAGCGACCGCGCCTCCATTTACCTCTCCGGTATCTTCGGAGTGATCGGCAGTGTCGCCGGCCTCGCTGCTTCGCTGCCGGTGCTGCTTAACGACTCGGTGCTGAAATATACCCATGCCGGGTTGTTCCCTTTCACGCGATTCACCATACGCTTCGATCCGCTGGCGGCCTTCATGGTTTTCGTCATCGCGCTGCTGGTGCTGGTGGCCTCGATTTATTCCTTTTCTTACGTACGGGAATATGAAGGGCGCGGCGCCTGGACCATGGGTTTCTTCACGAACCTTTTCGTCGCGTCGATGATTATCCTGGTGGCAGTGGATAACGCCTTCTACTTCCTGGTCTTTTTCGAGTTGATGTCGCTGTCATCCTACTTCCTGGTGATTTTCGACCAGAACGAGGAAGCAGTGAATGCAGGCTTCCTTTACTTCCTGACCGCGCATGCCGGCTCGATCCTGATCCTCGGCACTTTCTTCATTTTCTGGTGGCAAACAGGCAGCATGGATTTTGAAGCCTTTCGTGCAACAACCCTGTCTGCGCCGCTGGCTTCGCTTGCCTTCGTGCTGGCTTTCTTCGGCTTCGGCGCCAAGGCCGGCATGGTGCCGCTGCATAGTTGGTTGCCGCGCGCCCACCCGGCAGCACCATCGCATGCTTCGGCGTTGATGTCGGGCGTTATGGTGAAGATCGGCGTCTTCGGTATCATCAAGGTGGGAGTGGATCTGCTTCACGCTACGACTACCTGGTGGGGCATCCTGGTGCTTGCCGTTGGCGCCATCTCTGCCGTGCTCGGCGTGCTGTACGCCCTTACTGAACAGGATATAAAGCGTCTCCTGGCCTATTCCACGGTTGAAAACGTCGGCATCATCCTGATGGGCGTCGGCGTCGGTATGATCGGCCTCTCCACGCAGCAACCTGTGCTGGCTGTGCTGGGTCTTCTGGGCGCGCTATATCACACGCTCAACCATGCGGTGTTCAAAGGCCTCCTGTTTTTGGGGGCCGGATCGATCATCTACCGCACCCATACCCGCAACATGGAAGAACTTGGCGGACTGGCGCGCACCATGCCCTATACCGCAATGACTTTCCTGATCGGCGCCATGGCGATTTCCGCTCTACCGCCTCTGAATGGGTTCGTAAGCGAATGGTTTACCTACCAGGCTTTGTTCAACATGAGCCTCAATGGTGAGTTCCTCCTGCGCTTCTGCGGGCCGGTTGCCGTTGTCATGCTGGCACTGACGGGCGCCCTGGCTGCGATGTGTTTCGTCAAGCTCTACGGCATTACTTTCTCCGGCAATCCGCGCAGCGAACACGCGGCGCACGCCAAGGAAGCGCCTGTGCCGATGGTGATTGCCATGGTCGTGCTCGCTGCTTTCTGCGTACTGCTTGGTTTGGGCGCGCCTCTGGTGGCGCCGGTGATCGCCGGCATAGCTTCCTCCCTTGCGGGCGGTGTAGCGGTTAATGTGGCGCACGGCACGCTGATCCTTCCCGGCAATGGGGAACAAGCAGTGCTTTCGCTGCCATTGCTCACTATTTTACTGATTGCGCTACCGTTCGTGCCGATGATCATTGGCACTCTAATGAAGAGCGGACGCCTGGCGCGCCGGCACGAAGGCGACGCATGGGCGTGCGGCTATATACACGAGGCGAAGATGGTGATTTCATCGGAAGGTTTTGCACAACCTATGCGCCACATGTTTTCGCCCTTGTTCAAGCTGCGTGAAGTACTGAACCCGTCACGTCCGTTGCATGCCGGGATGCATGCCAGCATCAACGGCGCAGCGCGCAGCGAGGCGGTCGTCGACACCTACATCATCACTCCGATCATGCGCGTGGCTCACTGGCTGGGCGGCTGGATACAGTGGCTGCAGCATGGCGATTTCCGCGTCTACTGCCTCTATGTCGTCGCGGCGCTGGTGGTTCTGCTCTTGGTCACGGTTGCTTAAGGATATCACCATGCCAAATTTCGAATCGATAGTGTTTGCAATTATCCAGGCGGCCATCCTGCTCCTGATCGCACCGGTATTCACCGGCATTTCCCGCGTAATGAGAGCCAAGATGCATTCGCGTAAAGGGCCGGGCATCCTTCAGGACTACCGCGATCTGATCAAGCTCATGAAACGGCAGGATGTGGCTTCGGGAGCCTCGGGGATGATGTTCCGCATCATGCCATATGAATTGCTTGGCTCCGTGCTGCTGATTGCCATGGTGATTCCGGTGTTCTCGCTGGCATCGCCGCTTGGAATGGCGGGCGACCTGATAACGATTGCTTATCTCTTTGCCTTCTCTCGTTTCATTTTCTCGGTTTCCGGTCTGGAAAGCGGCAGTCCGTTTGCCGGACTCGGCGCCAGCCGTGAATCGACTCTCGGGGTACTGGTTGAACCGACCATGATTCTGGCGCTGCTGGTCGCTGCGCTGATTTGCGGCTCGACCAATGTCGGCAGCATCAGTACGGCGATTGCAGCCGGGCAAGCGCATTCCCCAATGGCCATTATCCTGGCCTTCTTCGCCTTTGGATTTGCCGTGTATATCGAAATGGGCAAACTGCCTTTCGACATGGCAGAAGCCGAGCAGGAACTACAGGAGGGCCCGCTGACGGAATACTCGGGTCAGTCTCTGGCAATCATCAAGTGGGGGTTGGCGCTGAAGAAGGTCGTTGTTGCCTCAATGCTTGTCGGCATCTTCCTGCCATTCGGCACTACAGCGAGCATGAGCTCCGGCGCCCTCTTGATCGCGGCCGTGCTCTACCTGATCAAACTGCTGGCGGTGTACCTGCTTGCAGGGTTAGTTGAAAACAGTATGGCTCGCGGCCGTTTCTTGCTGACATCGCGTGTCACCTGGGTTGGGTTCGGCGTTGCATCGCTGTCCTTTGTCTTCTATCTGGCCGGCCTTTGAGGAGTTAACAAACACATCATGGATAACCTCACACTTGCGACCATACTAGTACCCATTGCCGGCGCAGTTCTGACAATGTTCTGCCCCAAGATGGCGGGAAAGTGGCTAGGCATATTGTTCTCCGCTCTGGGCACGATAGGGGCAGGCTCGGTGGCCTATGCTTTTCATACCGGGGGCAGAGTCGCCACTACCTACAATCTGCTGCAACTTGGCGATACCGTAATTTTCGGCTTCACCATCGATGCAGTCAGCACGCTCATCGGCTTCGCCGTCGTCTCTTTAGGCTTTCTGGTCGTTGTCTATTCTTCCGTCTATCTCACGGCGAAACACCGTGAGCATCCGCATGAGGCACGTCCGCGTTACTACGCTTTCTTGCTGGTGTTTATCGGCGCGATGGCAGGTCTCGTGTACTCCTCGACCCTGATCGGGCAATTGGTGTTCTTCGAAATCACCGGCGGCTGCTCCTGGGGCCTGATCAGTTATTACGAGGATGCAAAGGGGGTTCACGGCGCTATGCGCGCACTCATCATCACGCATATTGCTTCACTCGGCCTATATGTGGCGTCAGCGTTCCTCTTTAGCTACACGGGAACTTTCTCAATCGACGCGATTGCGCAGCTCGACCCCAGCATCAAAACCATAGTCATGCTGGGCATATTGGTAGCTGCCTGGGGCAAATCAGCGCAATTCCCGATGCATGTCTGGCTGCCTGATGCGATGGAAGCGCCAACGCCTATCAGCGCGTACCTGCATGCCGCCTCGATGGTTAAAGTGGGTGTATTCATATTTGCCCGTGCCGTCATGTCCTCGGGCGGCGTGCCTGAGGTTATCGCCTGGGTCGGTGTAGTCATGGCGATGGTAACCATGATCTTTGGTCTCTTCATGTATCTGCCGCAGCGGGACATGAAGCGCTTGCTGGCATACTCGACCATCACTCAGCTCGCCTATATGTTCCTGGCTTTGTCGCTGGGCGCCTTCGATTTCGGTTCCGAAGGTTCGAAACTGGCCTTCAACGGCGGTATCGCCCACGTCTTCAACCATGCTTACGCAAAAAGCCTGTTCTTCCTGTTGGCCGGCGTGTTCAGCTACAGCATGGGCACCCGTCTGTTGCCGAACATTCGCGGTTTGCTAGCCAAGGCGCCACTCCTGGGGGTCAGCTTCTGTGTCGGTGCCATGGCGATCGGCGGCGTACCCCCGTTCAGCTTGTTCTTCAGTAAGTTCGCCATCTTCTCGGGCGGCTTCGAACTCGCGCGCGAACACATCTGGCTGCTGCCGCTGCTGATTATTGCCTTGGTCGAATCGGTGGTTGCTTTTGCCTGGTTCCTCATGTGGTTCGGCAAAACGGTTCCTGGCGAACCCTCGCCGGAGGTCGCATCCGTGATCCCCGTGCCTTGGGCCATGCAGGCCGTGCTCGTTGTACTCATCATTATGTCGGTGGCTTCCAGCTTTATTGCTGCCGCCTGGCTCGGATAACGGAGTAAGGACATGACTGATTCTTTTATTATCAATGGGCTTGCCGGATTGCTGATCGTCACTTCGCTGCTGGTGATCGGCGCCAAAAAGCCTACCTCATCGGCAGTGCTGTACGCCTTTCAGTCTTTCGTGCTGGTACTGATCTTCCTCGCTCTGGCGCAGATCAAGCATGCTCACGAATTGAATGCCTGGGCGCTTACCGCATTCATCACTAAAGTGCTGCTGGTGCCCTGCATCATGTACCGTGCCCTGGGTCGATTGAAAGATCCGGCGGCGGACAGTACCGTTATCAGTCCGGCGCTGACCGTACTGGCTTCGGCGGTGATCGTTCTGCTGAGTTACGTCGTCGTCAGCCATGTGCAGCTTCCGTCCATTACCGACCTCAAGCCGGCGCTTGGGGTTTCGCTGGGACATTTCTTCCTGGGCCTGCTCTGCATCGTGACCCAACGCAATATCCTGAAGCAGATCTTCGGATACTGCCTCATGGAAAATGGATCGCATCTTACGTTGGCGCTCCTGGCCAACAACGCACCCGAACTCGTTGAAATCGGTATCGCGACAGACGCAATTTTCGCAGTGGTGATTATGGTGGTCGTCGCACGGAAAATCCATCGCACGTTGAATACGCTCGATGTGAAACAACTCACGGCGCTGAAGGGCTGAAACAAAATGACATCTACGCAATTACTGCTTGCACTCCTGCTCATTCCGCTAGGCGCCAGCCTGCTTGCCTTCGCAATACGCTGGATAGGATCTGGTTCGCGGTTCCTCGCAACGACGGTTCATTTAGTCAGCATCTCACTAGTGCTGGTGTTCTCGGTGTTAATCATCTCGCACGTTCTGTCGGAAGGCGCGGTGACTGCACTGGGCCACTGGTTCCACCTCGACAGCCTGGGCGCCATTTTCCTTGCCCTGGTTGCCGGGATCGGTTTCCTTACCGGCCTGTATTCGATCGGCTTCATGAACCACGAGGTGAGAAATGGCGAAATAGACGTGAAGACCTTGTGCAACTACTATGGGTTCTTCAGTCTGTTTATTTCCACCATGATCTTGGTGGTGATTTCGAACAACGTGATCCTGATGTGGGTCGCAGTCGAAGCGACAACAATAGGCTCCACCTTCCTGGTAGGCATGTACGGTCAGCGCACTTCGCTTGAGGCTGCCTGGAAATACATCATCATCTGCTCGGTGGGCGTGGCCTTCGGCCTGTATGGCACGGTGCTGATTTTCTCCAATGCGTCGAACATCCTGGTCGATCCGGAGCATGCAACGAGCTGGACGGTACTGGTCGAGCATGCTCAGTTGCTTGATCCAACCCTGGCGACGATTGCCTTTGTATTCGTCCTTATCGGTTTCGGCACCAAGGCCGGCTTGTTTCCGATGCACACCTGGCTGCCGGATGCTTACGCTGAAGCGCCCAGTCCCGTCAGCGCGCTGCTCTCTGCCGCGCTGTCGAACTGCGCCTTCCTCATTATCATCCGTTACTACATCATCGTTTCCAAGACGCTGGGGCCGGACTTGCCCCAGGCCATGCTGCTTGCCTTTGGCTTGATGTCGATTGCGGCGGCTGCGTTGTTCATCATCGTTCAGCGCGATATCAAGCGCCTGTTGGCCTACTCCTCGGTCGAGAACATCGGTATCGTGGCACTTGCCCTCGGCATCGGCGGTCCGATCGGAGTATTTGCCGCGCTGTTGCATGCCCTCAATAACAGTATCGCCAAGGCACTGGCCTTCTGCGGCGCCGGCAACATCATGCTCAAGTACGGCACCCGTGACATGGGCGCCGTGAAGGGCGTGCTCAACGTTATGCCGGCCACGGCAGTGTTCTTCGGCGCCAGCGTACTGGCACTTGGCGGCATGCCGCCGTTTAATGTGTTCGTCAGCGAGTTTCTGGTGATTACTGCCGGCATCAAGGCAGGCCACCCCTGGCTGACACTCTTCGTCATGCTGCTGCTGGCGACAGTGTTTGCCGGTTTTGTGCGCATGGTGACCAGCGTCATGCTCGGCAAGGCACCGGATAACGTGCAGAAAGGCGAGCTTGGCCTGCTTAAGTTGCTCCCGATGGGTATCTTCATCGTGGTCATGCTCTGGATGGGCATCCGCACCCCGCAACCCGTAGTGCAATTACTGGAAAATGCAACACGCATTGTGTTGAACAAGGGCGATGCTCCGCTTGGCTTCACGCTGCAGTCGCCCTGGCAGATGCTGAACTCAACGCCCCCTACGAATCCAGCACCGACAAGCACAGCCCCTGCCGCGGTTCCCGCCGCAGGCCAATGAATGCGCCGCAAGGAGAATTGAAAGAATGTCTGCAATAACCGAAACAAAAGTAGGCCAGCACTACATCGACGCCTTGCGGCAGCGGTTCCCCTCCAGCGTGCTTGAGGAAGAATGGCAAACCAAGGATCAGGTCACGGTCACGGTCAAGGTTAACTCCCTGCCCGAGGTCGTGGAATGGCTTTACTATAACCAAGGCGGCTGGATTTCCGTACTGTTCGGCAACGACGAACGTTCGATCCACGGCAACTTCGCGGTGTATTACGTACTTTCGATGGAGGGAGGAGTCAAAAGCTTTGTGGTGGTTCGCGCTGAAGTGGATGCGCGTACCGGCGAGTTTCCTTCGGTCACGCCTAAGGTCCCGGCCTGCGGCTGGGGGGAACGTGAAATCCGCGACATGTATGGCTTGAAGCCGGTAGGCCTTCCGGATGAGCGTCGTCTCGTACTGCCGGATGACTGGCCAGATAATCTGCATCCGCTGCGCAAGGACACCATGGATTACCGTGTGCGTCCTGAGCCGACGTCAAACGTTGAAAACTACAAGTTCGTCAACGACGCTTGCGGCGAAACGCGTGAAATCCCGCTTGGTCCGTTGCATATCACATCCGACGAACCGGGCCACTTCCGCCTGTTCGTAGATGGCGAAGATATTGTTGATGCCGATTACCGCATGTTCTACGTGCATCGTGGCATGGAAAAAGTGGCGGAGACCCGCATGGGTTACGACGAGGTCACTTTCCTTGCCGACCGTGTTTGCGGCATTTGCGGTTTTGCGCATAGCGTGGCTTACGCCTCTTCAGTCGAAAATGCCCTCGGCATTATCGTGCCGGAGCGCGCGCAGGTGATCCGCAGCATCATGCTGGAAGTGGAGCGCATGCACAGCCACTTGCTGAACCTTGGCCTGGCTTGTCACTTCGTCGGTTTCGATACCGGTTTCATGCAATTCTTCCGGGTTCGCGAAAAGGCAATGACCCTCGCCGAATTGCTGACAGGGGCGCGCAAAACCTACGGCATCAATCTGATTGGCGGCGTACGGCGCGACATTCAGAAGTTCGAGCAGATGCAGACAATCAAGCTGTGCGCAGAACTGAGGGCGGAAGTTACCGGACTGGTAGAGATGCTGCTGGAAACGCCGAACCTGGCGCAACGCACCTCCGGCATCGGCCGTCTCGATCCGGAAATCGCCCGCAACTTCAGCCCGGTGGGGCCGAACATTCGCGCCAGTGGCTTTGCTCGCGATACGCGCTCGGACCACGCCTACTGCGGCTTCAAAAATTACTCGATGCCGGTACGCACGAAAGATGGCTGTGACGTGCTTTCACGTGTGCTGATCCGCGCCGAGGAGTTTTTCGACTCCATCGACTACATCATGTATGCGCTCGCCGACATGCCGGGCGGACCGCTGCTGGTCGAGGGTCATGTGTACAAGCCGCATAAATTCGCGCTTGGTTTCGTTGAAGCACCGCGCGGTGAAGATATCCACTGGAGCATGCTGGGCGATAACCAGAAGCTGTTCCGCTGGCGCGCCAGGGCATCGACCTACGCCAACTGGCCGCCGCTGCGTTACATGCTGCGTGGCAATACGGTGTCGGATGCACCACTGATCGTGGCCAGTATCGACCCCTGTTATTCCTGTACGGACCGCGTCACGATGATTGATATCCGCAAGGGTAAATCAACCACGGTTCCTTACAAGGAAATCGAACGCTACGGGCGGGAGCGCAAGAACTCGCCGCTCAAATAAGGGACTGAGAAGATGCTTAAGCTGTTCAAGACAATTCTGAAGACAGGCGAGGCTACGCTAAAGTATCCGTTCGCCCCCATGCCAATAAGCCCGGGCTTTCGCGGCAAGCCTGAATATAAACCAGAGCAGTGCATCGCCTGCGGCGCATGTGCGATTGCCTGCCCATCCAACGCGCTGAGCATGAGCGCCAACGTCGAGGCCGGTGAGCATACATGGCAACTCTTCCTCGGAAACTGCATTTTCTGCGGACGCTGCGAAGAAGTGTGCCCGACCAAGGCTATCGTGCTGTCCCAGGAGTTCGAACTGGCGGTTGGGAATAAAAACGATCTGTTCCAGAATGCGACCTTCAAGATTGCTAATTGCACTTGCTGCGAGAAGCCCTTCGCGCCGCAGAAAGAGATCGAATACACAGCTGATCTGCTCAAGCAGACCGGCATGAGTGCCGAGGCCGTCGAAGCATGCCGCGACCAGTTGCAAACCTGCGCGGATTGCAAGCGCAAGCAAAGCATGCGTGCGACGGACAAGGTCGAACTTACAGGCTTTATGCAAAAGGGGAATGAAGCATGAACGAACCCGACAAAATTATCCTGCCTGGCAACGGCATGCCGCAACCAATCAAGCAAAGCGAAGAATTCCAGAATCTCAAGGGCCAGTTGCTCAAGGACATCCGGCGTTCCGCCTATGTGTATCGCGTGGACTGCGGCGGTTGCAACGGCTGCGAAATCGAGATATTCGCGGCGATCACCCCGATCTTCGACGCAGAGCGTTTCGGCATCAAGGTTGTCGCCTCGCCGCGACATGCCGACATCCTGCTGTTTACCGGTGCCGTGACGCGTGCCATGCGCATGCCGGCGATCCGTTCCTATGAGGCCGCGCCCGATCCGAAAATTTGCGTCTCATACGGCGCGTGCGGCTGCGGCGGCGGCATTTTCCATGATCTGTATTGCGTCTGGGGCGGTTCAGACAAGATCGTTCCAATCGATGTGTACATCCCCGGCTGCCCTCCGACACCGGCAGCGACCATTTACGGTTTTGCCATGGCTTTGGGTCTTCTAGGCCAGAAATTGAAGGCGAGCAGCCATATCCAGGGCGAGAGCGAACGAGTCGTGATGCGTCATCCCGGCGTGCCGGTGGAACTCCGCGTTTTGATCGAGCGCGAGGCGCGGCGCATGGCAGGTTACCGTATGGGCGCCGATATTGCCGATGATTTCCTCGGGATTCTCGGCACCAAGTCCAGTGAAGGCCTGGAGGCGCGCATTCAGGAGTATCTGGCCAAGGAGTCCGATCCCCGCTTAACTGAAATCGTCACGAATCTGTGCGAAATCTCGACCAAGGCGATTGCTGCTAACTGAGCAGGGAGTTGAAATTGAAAGCAGAAAAAGTACTTTTCTATGCGCTGAACCAGAAGTTCATGGATACTGACGACGATGTACCCAAGGACGCGGCAGCCCGGCAGGTGATGTATTACTCGCTGGCAATCGGTCATCACGTAGGGGTTATCGACTGCTTCAAGGCGATCCTTGACTGTCCTCTCGAATCCTACCGCGAGTGGATCGCGCAATTGCCAGCGGGCGAGGCGCGCCGCAAGATGGAAGGATTGTACAAGTTCGGCGAGATCACGATCGACCAGACGCATATTCACATGCTCGGCGCCGCCTTCGACAAGATCAAGCCGCAACTGAAGGACATGGCCGCTCAATGGACGGAAAAACTGATGCAGGCGCTGGCAAGCATCGAAATGGAACCGGCGATCTACCTGATGGTAAAGACGCGCTGATGGCTAACGTCATACTTACCGTTGGCAACAGCATGATGGGGGACGACGGCGCCGGCCCATTGCTTGCCGATCTGTTGACGCGCGAACCTGCACCGGGTTGGACGGTAATCGACGGCGGCTCCGCGCCGGAAAACCACATCGACCAAGTGCTCGCGCACCAGCCGCAGCGCGTCATCGTCTTCGACGCAGCGGAAATGGGTGCCGCACATGGAGCCGTGCATACGGTGGATGCCGAGGCAATTGCCGACATGCTCTTCATGACCACGCACAACATGCCCCTCAGCTTCCTGATCGAGCGTATCTGCGAAACCGGCGTCAAGGTCGATTTCGTCGGCATCCAGCCCGCCGTCGTCGCTTTCTATTTTCCGATGATGGATGTGGTGCGCCAGAGCGTCGAGGCAGTGCATGCGCATCTGCGCGCCGGCACCCCGCTGGCGGAGTTCGCGCCGCCGTTGACGGAAGCAAATATTGTCTGACAACCGTGAGCGGATGGGCCAGCGATGAACGTGATTCCAATCCACACGGCAAGACCACAACCGCCTGGCGCCAATTTACCGCTGGATACGTTGGGACGGCATATCAGCGATTTGCGCATATCAGTGACGGATCGCTGCAATTTCCACTGTACCTATTGCATGCCGGAATCGGCGATCAATTGCGGCTTCAAGTTTCTGAGGCACGACGAACTGTTGAGTTTCGAAGAAATAGAGCGCCTGGCGCGCCTGTTCGTCGCCCAAGGCGTAAAACGGATTCGCATTACCGGCGGCGAGCCGCTGCTGCGGCGCAACATCGAACAGCTGATCGAAAAACTCGCCTCCTTTCCGGGCGTGGAAATCACCTTGACCACCAACGGCTCCATGCTGGCGCACAAGGCCAAGGCGCTTAAGGCGGCTGGCCTGCACCGCATCACGGTCAGCCTTGATGCGCTCGACGACGCCACTTTCCGCCATATGACAGGGGTCGACTTTCCGGTCAGGGACGTTCTCGCCGGAATCGATGCTGCCGGCGCGGCCGGCCTCGACCCGGTCAAGATCAATATGGTGGTCAAGCGCGGCGCCAACGATCATGCGATCTTGCCGATGGTCAGGTACTTCCGCGGCAGCGGCCATACCCTGCGTTTCATCGAATTCATGGATGTCGGCACCGCCAACGGCTGGAAGCTCGGCGAAGTGCTGCCATCGCGCGACATCATTCGCCTGATAGATAGCGAGTATCCGGTCGAACCGGTCAATCCAAAACATTTCAGCGAAGTCGCCAAACGCTGGCGCTACAAAGATGGCGCGGGTGAAATCGGCGTCATCTCGTCAGTGACGCAAGCATTCTGTTCGAGTTGCACGCGCCTGCGCCTTTCCTCCGAAGGCAGCTTGTTTACCTGCCTGTTCGCGCAAAAAGGCCATTCCCTGCGCGATTTGCTGCGCAATGGCGGCAGCGACGCAGAACTCAGCGCGACGATCGCCGGCATCTGGCAGCGACGCGACGACCGTTATTCGGAAATACGCACTGACAATACCGCCGGCCTGAAAAAAGTCGAGATGCACTATATAGGCGGTTGAATTCGTTCCGGCCTGCATTATGTTAATTTCTGCCTCTCAAACACTCTTATGCAGAAATTATCATAGGAAGAATTTCACTTTTTTGGCAATTGGTAATATTATTTCCAAAGATCAATTATCATATAGCGGTCGAAGTAGGTACTCGAAAGGATGCATGAGACAACAAGGGTTGCCAAACTATGCTTGAACCACCCTGTGCGGTAGCAACGAACGCCGCTCCCTCGTGGCAAAATGCGCTGCTTTCCCTGTCGCAGGCATTGCTTTTCCAGCGGGAAATCTCCGATATTTTGCAATTGCTCGAGAACAGCGCCGGGGCCATTGCCGGCTTCGACCAGATCAACCTGCTTTTGCCGGATCCTCACACACAGCAACCCCGCCTGCATTATCTTCCGCACCAAGGAAAAGGCGCCGCCAGCCTTGAAGCCGTACACCTCGGGGATACCCCGGCAGTTCTGATTTTCAGCACGCGAAAGATGTTGCAATGCAGCGGCCGCATATTCCGGCGCGATTACCCGAAGAGCGCCAGATTGCCGCCATACCGCCGGCTGGAGGCTTACTGCCTGCTGCCGCTGAAGACTAGCCGTCTGTTTCTGGGCGGTATCGAATTCATCAAGTCGGCCGCCGGGAGCTTCGACGACAACGAACTGATGCAGATGAGCCAGCTTGCGACGATCGTTGCCGCCGCCCTGGAAAATATCCTCGACCGCGCCGAACTGCAAGCCAAGGAAGAACAGACTCGCAAGGAGCGTGAACACTATCGCGTGTTGGTCGAAGTTACCAATACCGCGCTTTCGAAGCTGGACATGAAAGGCCTCGCGTACGAGGTCTCCGAGGCCATCCACAACTACTTCGGCTTCGACTACATCAGCCTCGATACGTGCGATCTGTCGACGCATCAGTTGCGTACGCATTCTGTGTTCTATCAGAAGAACGGCAACCGCATGCGGGATTCATCCGAAATGCCGATGAACGCGTCGCTTTCCGGACAAGTGGTATTGAGCCAGAACATGGCCCTGCTCGGTCGGCTCGATATCGAGATGCTAGCCAGCAAATACAGCCAAGTCGCGCTGCTGGCGGAGCAGGACTTTCAGATGATTCTTGCCCTGCCGCTGGTTTCCGGAGGGAAAGCGCGCGGCGCACTCAAGCTCGCACACCACAGGCCTTACGTATTCACGCAGGACAAACTCCTGCTGCTCGAGCAAATCTCGGCGCGACTCGCGATCGTGCTCGACAACGCGCTGGCCTATGAAGAGATTTCAACGCTCAAAGACAAGCTGACGAGCGAGAACCGTTACCTGAGCGAAGAAATCCGCAATTATGCGGATTTCGACGAAATCATCGGCACCAGCCTGTCCATGCAAGCCGTGCTGCAGCAGGTCGAAATGGTGGCCTCAAGCGATGCAACTGTACTCATTCTGGGAGAAACCGGCACCGGCAAGGAGTTGATTGCCCGCGCGATTCACCGGTTGAGCAACCGCAAAGCGCACACCATGGTGAAAATGAATTGCGCGGCAGTGCCTTCCGGCCTGATAGAAAGCGATCTGTTCGGCCATGAGAAAGGAGCCTATACCGGCGCGCAATCGCAGCGCATCGGGCGCTTCGAACTGGCCAACAAGGGTACGCTGTTTCTTGATGAAGTAGGCGACATTCCCCTCGATCTGCAACCCAAGCTGCTGCGCGTATTGCAGGAGCGCGAGATCGAGCGCCTTGGCGGATCCAAGTTGATTCCCGTCGACGTACGCGTGATCGCTGCCACCAATTGCGACCTGCGCCAGATGATGGCCGCGCGCCAGTATCGCAGCGATTTGTATTACCGGCTCAATGTTTTCCCCATTGTCATCCCGCCGCTGCGCGCCCGCCCGGAAGACATACCCTTGCTAGTGAAATTCTTCACCAAGAAGCACGCGCAACGCATGAACCGGCATATTGAGAGTATTCCTTCCGAGACCGTCGCGCGCCTGGTCCAGATGCCGTGGCCGGGAAATGTGCGGGAGTTGGAAAACGTGATCGAGCGCGCCGTCATCCTCACGCGGGGAACCGCACTGAACCTGCCGCTTAACGAGTTGCAGTACCAGCCGGCACCATCGGCATGGCAACCGTCGATCGCCGCCTTGCCGACGGCAACTTCAGCACAGAAATCGTCGGCGCCGATGCTGAACGATTCCTCAGAAATCGATCGCGAATGCATCATTCGCGTTCTACGCGAAACCAATGGCATCGTTGCAGGCCCCAAGGGCGCGGCTGCGCGCCTGGGCCTTAAGCGCACCACCCTGCTTTCGCGCATGCAGCGCATGGGCATCTCGCTCAGGAACTTCGACGAAGCGGATTGCGCCGACCCGACCTGAGTCTTGGCACGTTCCGGACAGCCTGGAAATCTGCCACAGGGCTTTCTCAGTCCTTTTCCCAATCGTGCACATGAACGTGCGTATGCAGTTCGCCGTTATGACGATGGCGATGACGGTGGGCCAGGCCAGCGCGCTCGAGCAGGCCAATGTCGGAGAGCGCCGAGTGCACAGGGCCGTCGAACAGAATCTCGCCGCCGCATCCAAGCACAATGCAGCGTTCGCCCAGTTCGGCCGCCATGGAAAGGCTGTGCGTGCTGACGACGATGGTCTTGTCCGAATGCACCAGCGTGTCCACCAGCCAGCCGACCGTGGCCGGATCGAGGCTGGCCGAAGGCTCGTCGAGCAAAAGCAATTGCGGATCGAGCGCGAGCAAACAAGCGAGCGCAACCTTCTGTTTCTGTCCGCCAGACAGGTTGAAAGGCGCTTGTTCGAGCACATCTGAAAGACCCAGCTCGGCAGCCCAGTACTCAACACTGGCCATGATGCCGTCGGTATCGTCGGTGCCGAGCTGGCGCAGGCTGTATGCGATCTCTTCGCGCACCGTCGGGTTGAACAGCATGGCTTCCGGGTGCTGGAACAGCAGTACGTTTTCGCGGCGAAAGGCGCGTGCGAATTCGCGCTGCTTGAGACGCGCTCTGCTGATGGTTCCCCCTTTCCAGCGCAGCTCGCCGCTCTCGGCGAAGATAAGGCCGTTCATCAGCTTTAATAAAGTGGATTTGCCGCAACCATTGGCGCCAAGCAGCACGACTTTCTCGCCAGACTCGATTTTGAGCGTCAGACCGGCCAGGCAAGAGCCTGTATCCGGCCAGCGATAGCCAAGGTTCGCCAGTTCAATCATCGAAAGCTCCGCGCGAACGCATCGCCAGCGTGACTTCGCTGCTGGCGGCTAAGGATTTATCGAGCAGGGTTTGCGTTAGTGCGGCGGCATGGCGGCTGCGGTCAAGCCAGCGCGGCCGCGCCAGATTGCGGCTCTCGAAGGCTGCGCGGAAATCGGAGAGGATGCGTTCGAAAGTCTTGATCTGGCTGATGGCAAGCGTTGCAAGCAAACTGGCGGTAGGCCAGCCTGCGAGCGCATCTAGCAGCGAGACGCGGGCGATAAACCAGAAGCCGAGGTACATCAGCAAGAGTACGCGCAAATTGACAAGAAGCAGGTAGTCCGCAACGAACACCCCCTGCCACAGCGCGACAATGGCATAACCGACGCTGACCGTCAGGTTGAACATTAGAATGGCAAGCACGGTGCGGCGCAGGTAGCGCCAGCGCTCCATGCCGGCGGCAGCCAGTACGCCGACGAGCAGCACCGCGAGCGCGGCGGGGTAATGGATGAAAGTGATGGCGACGACGCCGGCCAGATAAAGCAGCAGCCAGCCGCGCGCAGCAAGCCACTGCCGGCTGACAACGGTTTGTGCGGTCTTTTTTACCGAGTTCATATAGTTACCCAATTGCGAGCGCGCACGTAGCGCCACACCAATACGGTCAGCACCGCTTCGCCGATGCCGATGAAAATGTGCGGAATCAGCACCGCAGGCAGCGTGATCGAGAGGCCGAATGGAAAAAACAGCGGCGTGCCTTCCGCGTTCTGAGCGATCAAGGGCTGCATGCCAAGCACGAGTGCGACAATAATGCCGGGCAACATGACCGAAACCCAGGCGGCGATGGCGATAGAGGCCGTATCGCCAAAACGTGCGAGTAATTTGCGCACGGCAACAGCCGCGCCTGCGCCGATCAGCCCCATCGCCAGCGCATTCACCGCCAGCGAGGTAATGCCGCCGGCACCGAACAGTAGCGACTGCAGCAGCAGCACCAGGCTGTAGGCGACAAACGCTGCACGCACACCGAACGCCAGGGCGAGGATGGCGACGCCGAGCACATGCCCGGAAGTGCCGCCCGGAATCGGCACCATGATAATGCCGAGCACATATGACAAAGCCGTCAGCACGGCCAGGCGCGGCACCATGGTTTCATCAAGTTGCGCGCGCAAGCCTTTTGCTGCCCAAGCCCAGGCGCCCGCGGCTACGGCATAGGCGGGCAGATACGTTTGCGGGGAGAGGAAACCGTCTGGGATATGCATATAGGCTAGATCATCGTGGAAGCGGAGAAGATCAGGCGGTATTTTTCCTTGCCTTCCGATCCCTGCTGTTGTCCTGCCTCGTTGAGGCGCGTCCACGCTGCCTTCTTAACGCCAAAGGCAAAGCTCATATTGTCTTTATACACGCGGATACCGGGCAGCAGATACAGGATACTGCCGCCAGTGGCTGTTTGCCCAATTCCATTCTCGCGGTCGCGCCCGATTTTCAGAAATTGCGCCTCTAGGCTCAGGTCGGTGCGCAATTTCTGCTCCGGATTGGTATAAAAACGATAAGCGAGGCCGAGATTGAGCCGATCTTCGGCGCCAAATTTTGCATCAAAACCATCGGCGTGGCTGGTATCCGCATTGTAGCGATAATTCTGAAAGCGGATCGTCGACAACTCGGCATTGAAGGTTAGCTTCGAATTCAGCATCTTGGTCGCTGTCGTCCCCATCGAAAAGGATGGATTGCCGAAGCCGGTGGACTTGCTGGGGTCGATGTCGCCATTCCGATTCTTCAGATTGGGGCTGCCGGTCGGCACGCTGGTGCCTGCATATACGGTGAAGTGCCAGTCTTCCAGATCATCGAGACTTTCGTTGGCCGGCACGAGCTTCAAGCCCTTGTCATACTTGAACCCGACCTGTCCCATTATAGAAAAGTCGGCCCAGCCTTTGGTGTCGTACTTGGGCGTGGCGGCGCCTGCCGGTTCGTCGGTGTCGATCTTTCGGTTGTAGGGAGTAAACAGATAGGCCGAGAACCAGGGCGTGATGCCGCGGCCGGTGCCCGCCATCCAGAACTGATTGTTGTCGACTTGCGTATCGGCGGGATTGGCCGATTTGAACTTGGCGTAATCGAGTTTTGCGTAAACCAGCGTTTTGCCTTCCGGCAGTAAGGCTGAGCTTGCAGATTCGACCGGCGCCCCCGGCCCTTCGAGACCGGCCGCGCCGATCCCGGCAACGCCGTGATGCGCCTGCGCGGAAGTGGCGAAGAGCAATGTGCAGGCGGCACTGCCGAGGATGCGCAGCGCCCTTGCTACGGTCATGGCTTTTTTTTCAGCCAAAGTTGATAAACGCCGAAACCGCCCAGCAGCAAGGAAAGTCCGAACAGCAACAGGCTGATGCGGTTCGGGATTCCGCTGGCGTCTGAGGCACTCGATGCGGCTAGCGCCGGCGCCTCGAAATTGAGGCTTACGCCGTGACCGTCTGCGGAATAAGCTTTGAGCTTCCAGCTTTTCACTGCGCCGGGAATGAACACGGCGCGCCCCTCGGCATCGGTACGGCCGACTTGGGCAGGAATTTCGCTGCCATCCGGCGCAGCCTCGAAAGCTTCAAAGGCGAAAGGCTTACCGTCGGCATACTTGAGCTGCACCACGACAGCATCGCCGACCCCAATGCTGTGATGGACTTCATGCGCCGCCACCGGCATGAGACCGAACACCATCAGCATCAGCACAATGCTTGTGCTGCGGAACATCATTTTGGCAACTCGAACTGGAGTGCTGTGGCGCGAATCAGTGAATCGGCCTTGCCATTGGCCAATGGAGTTTCCAGGCTGGCCGATATTAACTGGACGCCGCCATGGCGTATGCGCAGCGCGACCGTGCCGTCGGCGCCGCTGGCTCCGCGCGTGTCGCCCTGATAGGCAACCGGCACACCCGCCTGAGGCCTGCCGTTCTCGGTTACCAGCACCGTCAGCTTGTCATTGACGCTGAGCTTGAACGGGTCGGACTGAGGCGTGATTTCCAGTCCCTTGCCAAGCGGCTTGGCGCTGCCCGGCGTCCAGCGGTCAATGCGCTTGATCGCCTCTTCCGACTGCCAGCTCTTCAGCACTCCGGCAATGCCGCTCTTCGGCGCATTCCTAGTTTCCCAAGCGGTCTTCGTCCAGTAGCCGCTGGAAAGCGTCACCAGAACCGCCGCGCATTCGCCGGAGAGTTTTACCGGGTAGCTCCGGCCTACGGCAAGCGGTTTAACGCCGCCGGCCAGCCTCAGGCAATGCGCGCTTTTGACGATGGCGGGGTCATAGGGCACAACTTCCGCGCCGGCGTGAGCGGAATGGGCATGACCCTGGTACAGAATGTAGTTTGTGCCTTCATGGCTGATCCATAAATCGTGCGCCCAGGCAGGACAGGCGCAAAATCCAAGCAGCAGGAGGATGGCGTAACGCATGATGGGCGGCAGGAATTCGAGAGTAATTCTGCAAAGCAATATACACAAATACTACGCCTATAGCCCGCCTGGTGCAATGATCGTGCGGGGGCATCTCGAGGATGGCGTATCGCCTAAAGAAGGGGTAGTTGCAAGCTCGTTTCCGCCGAGCGGACCGAACATCCTCCAACATGTAAAAATAAGAGAAGGACAATTTTGCGATGGGCACAAAATATGAATCGGCAGCGACTGGCCAATCAATGCTCAACATTGTTGATGCGAGGGATTAACAGCGACGCGCAGGTTCTTGCGCCTTGGGCCGGAATCGACTGCGGCTTTGAAACTGGCATAGGCATCCGGCATGCGGGAAGCCATGTGCAGCAAGGGATATGTTCGCGAAGATGCGGGAATAAACGCAGAGGCTGGAACGAGCTTTTCTCGTTCTGCTGCAAGCTGTTGAATCTGAAGCAGGAAATGGTCGGGGTGAGAGGATTCGAACCTCCGGCCTCTACGTCCCGAACGTAGCGCTCTACCAGGCTAAGCTACACCCCGACTGATGCGGTCAAATTACTCAATGATTCCGGTCTACCGCAAAGGCGCACAATTGTAACAAAGAATCCCTGAATTGGCTATGGGGAAGATGAAGAATGGATTGCGCTGCCGCGTCAGCGAATTTTCTCGCCATCCTCTTTGCATACTCCAATCCACCGCATTCAGTCACCGCATCCAGGATCGAATTGAAGTGGATCGTATTCCCATTAAGGATGCAGTCCCGCACCAGTTGGCGCTGTATGTCGGAACCGTTCTGCATAAGGTGGATCACGGGCAAGGTCATTTTTCCTTCGCGCAAATCGTCTCCGAGATTCTTGCCGATTTCATCCACGTGGCCGGTGTAGTCGAGTACATCGTCTATCAACTGGAATGCCGCCCCGATCGATCGGCCATACGCAGCTGCCGCTTCGATATCCTTCTCGGATGCGGAGGAAAGCAGTGCTCCGAGGCGTGCCGCAGCCTCGAACAGCTTGGCCGTTTTCGCATAGACGACCTGCAGATAGCGTTCTTCGGTAATGTCCGGGTCGCGCATGTTCATTAATTGCATGACCTCGCCCTCTGCGATGATGTTGGTTGCATCGGCCATGACCTGCATAATACGCATGCTGTCGATCGAAACCATCATTTGAAACGCACGCGTATAGAGAAAATCACCGACCAGAACCGACGCGGCATTACCGAACATCGCATTGGCTGTCTGCTGTCCGCGCCGCAATTCGGATTCATCGACCACATCGTCGTGCAACAGGGTTGAAGTATGGATGAACTCGATTGTTGCCGCCAAGGCGTGGTGATGATCCCCCTGATAGCCATATGCCTTGGCCAAAAGCAGCACCAGGGCGGGACGAATCCGTTTGCCGCCCGCATTGATTATGTATTCGGCTACCTGGCTAACCAATACCGCATCGGAATGCAGTTGGCGGCGGATCAAACCGTTGACGATATCCATGTCAGCCGCGATCGGCTGAAGAAATGAGTTGCTGGGATCGGAGAAGGCAGCGGCGGACAAGGCGAACCTTATTTTTTATTCAAGAAATATTATTTTCCGGATTATACGCTGACCTAACCTTGCCTGATAGCAAGTGATGTAATCTTCAAGCGCATTGGTAACCGCGTAAACATACCCTCTATAAAAGAACTGGTTTTGATAAATGCATGAAGAGTGCCGATGAGGGTTGTTCAGCGCAAATCTGGATCAGGCGGCCATGGAATCGCAGAAGGGAACAACGCCTCCAACACCCACCATTGCAGCCGAGGAATACCCTTACGCCGTTACCGGCAGACTTTCCTCTTCCCGCGAGTCTTGCGAAGACGGCTGCCGCGGCAGTGCTACATCAATCCCTGCCAGTAATTCGAACAACTCATCCTTTGACAGCACGTAACGCTCCAGAAGCGTGCCCTTGACCGCAGAAATTGCGGATCGGTAACCCTGCATTGTCTCCAGCGTCCTGGTGTAAAGTTCGTCTGCTTTCGCTTCCACCTGCTTCAAGGCGTCAGTCGATGAGCCATCTTGACCAAGCTGGCTGTAGTCAAGCTTCGAACGCGAGTACATCGACAACTTGTTCACCATCAGGTTCAGCAACTTGGTCGCCTTCTCAATATCGTTCTGGCTACCGATCGAGATGCCGCGCTTGCCATAGAAAAGCTCTTCGGCGGCAACGCCGCCGTACAACTGGATCACGTCCTGCTCCAGCTCCTCCAGAGTCTGCAGCATAACGTCGTCGCTCGACGCCAGCACATATCCCAGCGCGCCGATCTTTGCCACCGACTCGGTGCTGATCTTCAACAAATTCGATTTTTCCTTCACCTCGGCAAGAAGAAAATCCTGTTTCAGGTACGGGTCGATCTGCATAAAGAAGTGGCCCAGCTCATGCAATGCGACGCGTTCGCGCTGCCGATCCTTCTCCGCTGTCGTAGCTCGATCAGTCAGGCCGATCATCGATCGCTCAAAAGCGCGCACCAGCAAGTCGGTCGTAATCACCGTCTTTTCCTGAATCGCGATCATGCTGGCGCGATCAACTACTGTTTCGAGCAGAGCGGGCGAGAGGTTGGCTGTTACCTTGGCTACATGTTCCAGGTCAAGGTCGTCCCAATCGACGCAACCGACCTCTTTACGCGAGAGGAACACATGCACTAGCTCGCGGCGTTCAGCCCTGTTCGGCAAACGAAAATTGATCTTGACTGAAAAACGGCGCAGCATCGCCTCGTCCATTGGCGTGTTGGCATCGTCGAAATTCGAGGCGACTACCCAGATGATGCCCGCACCTTCATCGCTCCGAACGCCGTCAAGCAACCCCAGCAGAGTGTTAGCCGTGTCATCGTCCCACTTCCTTTCGCCGCGGCCGCGCGGCATGAAAAGGCTCTGCGCCTCGTCAAGGAAGATGATGCAATTGTTTTGCTTGCAGGCTTTCTTGTATATGGCGTTCAGCACTTTGGAGCCGCCCCCGACAAAACCGGTTTCCAGCGCCGAGCCGGATGCCTGGATCAGCGGTACATTCAGCTTTTTAGCCAAATACCCGACCAGTTTGGTTTTGCCGGTCCCGGTCGGGCCGGTCAGCATCACATTGAAAGGCTTGTCGATGTTATGGGAACGGTAGACGCTACGGTTGCGGATCATATCTTCCAGATGAGCTACCTCCTGCTTGATATCGGCCATTCCCACCAAGTCGTCCATACTGCCGCGCAAGTTTTCCGGTCGGATAACAGAGGCTTTAGAGCCTGCGCCCGGCATCCCTTTTTTAAACATGACCAGAAGCATTACGATCAGCGCAATGCTGAGCGCGTTGGCGAGCAGGAAATCGGTCAAGCCGCCCAACGCATCGCCGTGAGTTTCGTCATCACTGAAAATAGCCTTATGCGTGTCCATAAACTCGTTTTTTGCAATCGAGTAGGGAATGCCATTCTTCAGCAGAATTTCGCGCTCCAGGTTGACGTGCGACACACTTGGAACTTTTACGGCATGGATCTGCGGCGCGTCCCGAAACTTGAATATGTAGCGCGGATAATCCGATAGCGGCTTGGCGATCAGCAGATATTCGATCCGATCCTTGTTTGCCACAAGTCCGGTGATTTCGGAGATGTCTTGAGAATGAATCAGCGGATTTTCGCCCTGTTCAGCGATCGGTCTGCCTTGCGTAAACAGCAAGCCGGCCAACAAGGCCAGGATGATAAAGATAAAGGGGTAGAACTTTTTTGCGGAATGATGGAGTTTAGCGAAATTCGGCATTGTCGATCTTGCGTAGGTGGTAATTGCTTCTGGCGTTCTGCCGCTTTGGAAAACTAGGCGACAAAAAAGGAAATTGTCCGGGTTTCAACTTCATGTCTTTAGGGGAACGAAGACTGCCCGGGGTTGCAGCGATACAGCAAGAGAAATCAAACATCCATGAATGATTTGAAATTGAAACCCTCTCATTGTTTCGACAAGGAAATGGCCGATTAGTTCCATGCGGAAATATATTGACTGGAATGTCCAGCATGCATGGAAAGAATGGCCGAAAGCGCCATTTGCGTCTTGGCAACCGAAGCGCACATTCTCTTGGAGGGTGGCCCTCCTGCACAAACTTAATCGGGTTCCGTCTGTCTATGAGTTGACCCATAGCGCACTTTCCGGCTGGAATGGTTGCTGGAAATTTACTGGAGAAGATTATGTCAACTATTGAAAAATCAATTGAAGTGAATGTACCGGTACGTACCGCCTACAATCAATGGACGCAATTCGAGGAATGGCCTTCTTTCATGGAAGGAATTAAAGAGGTAAGACAACTTGACGACAAGCATCAGCACTGGCGCGCTGAAATTGGCGGCATCGATAAAGAATGGGATGCGGAAATTGCCGAACAGATTCCAGACCAGCGCATTGCGTGGCACAGCACGTCAGGCACGCCCAATGGGGGAGTAGTGACTTTTCATAGAATTTCCGACGATACGACTCGGGTCATGCTTCAAATGGACTATGAACCCCATGGAATCGTGGAAAACGTAGGCGACATGCTGGGAGTGTTGTCAAGGCGGGTGGAAGGTGACCTGGAACGCTTCAAGGATTTTATCGAAGCGAGGGGCAAAGAAACCGGCGCCTGGCGCGGCAGCATCCCACAGGATCAGCAAACCCGGCATTGAAGACTATGCGCCCCTCAACCCGTTTCCGGCAGGAGCCATTGTTACCAAGCAATAGCTTTTGCCGGAAGGATCCCATAACAAGCCGGATGAGATCGGCAATGTCTGGCTTTTACTTGGAACGGGTTTTCAAGAAGACGCTTTAAGCGGAAGAGGCAGTTTGGCTTGAAATCACCGTCTGCCAGAAGCATCAAGAGGCTTCGTTCGCGGCCGGGCCAGAATCGATTCTGGCTATCAGAACCTTGTCGACCCTGTTCTTGTCCATGTCCATGACTTCAAAGCGCCAACCTGCGAAATTGAAGTTGTCGGCAGCGGCGGGAATGCGGCCGAGAGCGTGCATGATGAACCCGCCAAGGGTGTGAAAGCTGTTTTCTTCTTCGCCTGGAAGATCGACGCTGATATCAAGTTCATATTTGACCCTCTCGATGCCGACGTCGCCATCGACCAACCATGAACCATCCCCGCGCTGCATCATGTCGCGCTCTTCCATTGCCTCCGGCACGGACAACTCCCCCACAATCGCCGCCAGCACGTCAGTCAGCGTCACCAGCCCCTGCACATCGCCATATTCATCGACAACCAACGCAAATTGAAGCCGCGAGTGGCGGAAATTTTCCATCAACCGCGTGGTCGTCACTGTTTCCGGAACGTACAGCGGCGACAGTACAACCGATTCTATTTCAGCAACTCCGATGGTTTGGCCCTGCAGCGATCTTTTCAGCAGATCGCCCGTCTGCAGGATGCCGACAATGTGGTCCAGTCCGTCGCGGCAAACCACGAGGCGCGCATATTCAGATTCAATAATGGTTTGCCTGATTACATCTTCAGCCTCGTCAAGGTCGACCACGGCCATATCGCGGCGTGGCGTCATGATTGCCGTTATTCGCTGCTCGTCGAGCCTCAACACGTTCGACACGATTTCCTGTTCGCTTTCATGAAAGACGCCAGCTTCCGCGCCCTGCTCCATCAGCACCTTGATTTCACTATCGGAAACCGGCGGCTCGCCCCTGCTCCGCGCGCCAACCATTTTTAACAGGATTTCACTGGAGCGGGAAAGGATGATCACCAAGGGATGGGCCAGGCGTGAAAGGGCGATCATTGGCCGGGATATAAACGATGAAACAACTTCGGGCGCCAGCAACGCCAACCTTTTAGGCACCAATTCGCCGACCACGACCGAGAAATAGGTGAGCGCAATCACGGTCAGGGTCAATCCGATTACCCTTGCATACGGCGCCAGCATATCGACGCTGGCTATCCAGCCCGCTATAGGATCGGCAAGCGCCGATTCCCCCACGGCCCCGCTCAAGATGCCGATAGTAGTAATGCCTACCTGGACGGTCGACAGAAAGCGGGATGGCTCCTCGTGCAATGTCAGCGCGGCTTGCGCACCCAGGCTGCCTTCATCGGCAAGATTATGCAATCTGGCTTTGCGCGAAGAAACGACCGCCATTTCCGACATGGCGAAAACCCCATTCAGCAAAATGAGAATGAGAAGGACAATAATATCCAGCAGAAAGCTGTCCATTCGTGTTAAAACGCCTGACTCGATAGTAAAAGGTTAGCTGATTGTACATGGAGTCCCTTGGCTTGCACCACAAATGTCTTCAAATGGAATCCCTTCTTTCCGGCTACCGGATTCTTTTGATCTAACGTTGACGTCCTTCTATCTGCCCGCTTCGCCCCTTCCATGGATTTCACCTGTTCCGGACGGCTTGTACAGGCCGTCTTCCGGATTTCTCGGTAATTCCTCCTCTTGCTGGCGACCGACCTGCATTGCCGCTAGCTTGTCGCCAACACCCGGCATTACTTTAGCCGTCGCCGTGTCGAGCTTTGCCGCCAATCCAACCGTAACATCGCGCATTGGCTTGATAGCCGCTTCCAGAATCTTTGCCGCCACATCCTCCGGATCGACTTGCGGGGTCGGAAGCTTCGGCTCCTTGTCCATATAGTTTTTCGCATGCTGCGGGTATGGCGTATCGACAGCGGTGGGCTGGATTAGCGCAATTGACACCGGCGCGTCGTCCAGTTCTTCGACTTCTACCCGCAGCGCATCCGTGAATCCTTTTACTGCATGTTTCGAGGCGGAATACATGCCTTGAAGCGGTATAAACGCGTCAGAGACTTCGCTGCCTACATTGATTTGCGCGCCGCCTTGTTTGCGCAAGTGAGGCAACGCTGCCAGCGAACCGTTCACCACGCCCCAGAAATTAGTGTCGAACAAGCGACGGCTGTCCTGTTCACTTACTTGATCCAGCCTGCCGTAAATTGAAATCCCCGCGTCATTGACCCAAGTATCTATGCGCCCAAAGCGGCTGATCGCTTCCCGGGCTATACGATCAACCTGCTCGCGGTCGCCGACGTCTGCAACAACGTAGATAGCCTCGCCCCCGGCGGCGTTGATGCCTTGAACAATGCCGGCAAGCGCGTCTTCGCTTCGAGCGGCAAGGACAAGCTTCGCATGATTGCCTGCTGCCGCCTTAGCGGTTGCCAGGCCGATGCCGCTTGATGCTCCCGTAATCACGATAACCTGTTCATTCAATGGTTTGAATGGCGCTTTCATGTCTTCTCCTTGGCAGATGGAAGATCAATTCAAATAGAGACTAAGCCCCTTTATGAGAGTTCCTGCCTTTAAAAACTGGTGTCTCATATTGAGAAACGAATTCATGCCCCTTGATCCGCCTGTTGCGATTCCGCAAAAACAAGAGACGCATTCTTTCCTAAACTTTCTTTTTAGAATCACTGATAAAGGGAACGAAATGAACCGGCGCGAAATGAATAAAGACTTGTCGTGCGGCGACTGGGGCAGCGCGCGTAAAGACTGGATTAGTGCAGATTTCGTGGAGAGAGTGACCTGCTCCCCGAGATTAGTACGGC
>Ga0366787_1049_pt1 | contig 18945 bp, 18 predicted proteins | sample TotcelN113001M10_FD_207045 | JGI IMG/M metagenome (GOLD analysis project Ga0366787, IMG submission 207045) | Enriched cells from coal bed in the Powder River Basin, Montana, United States - Total cells N11 rep2 HSBNCT.N11.300.1.M10 ...
TCCCGTAATCTGGCTGGGCACCAACACATGTGCGGGCGACATGCTTTCTCTACTCAACTCCGTCGACCCCGGATATCAGAGCTTGATTACTGATTTAATTGACTTTCGCTACAATTACCTGCTGGGGTCTGCCGAGGGAGACATGTCTACCGGAATCCTAGAAACCGCGATAGCAGATCTCGACGGCCAATATATTCTGGTGGTTGAAGGGACCATCCCCACCCGATCCAACGGCCTTTACTCAGTTATCGGAAATAGAAGCGGAAAACCGCTGACGGCGCTGCAGGCGGTGCGGGAACTGGGCGCCGGAGCGCAGCACGTAGTGGCCGCAGGGACCTGTGCATCCTTCGGAGGGCCTTACGCCGCAGCGCCCAACCCCTCGGGATCAGTGCCGGTACAGGCGGTTTTGGACAGAAGAGTAATTAATGTGCCCGGCTGTCCAATTAACCCTGACTGGATGATGGGGACGCTGCTGCATCTGATTCACCAAGGGGAGCCAGAACTAGATGATTTCAACCGCCCAAAGCTTTTTTACGGCGAAACCATTCACAACCTCTGTCAGAGGCGGCACTACTTCGATAACAGCATTTTCGCTAAGAATCCCGGAGAGCCCTGGTGCATGTACAAGATCGGGTGTAAAGGGCCGGTGACCTACGCCGACTGTCCTTATCGCCAGTGGAGCGGTGAGCACTTAAGTTGGCCGGTGAAAGCCAATACCCCCTGTATCGGTTGTACCAGCCCGGAATTTCCCGATGGCGTTTCTCCTTTCTTTGAACACCTGCCCGATATAAAACTTCCGGGTATAAAAATGACTGCAAACAGGTTCGGTGTCCTGACCGGAGCAGTCACGGCGTTTGGTATCGGTGCTCACTTGACCGGAAGTATAATCACCGGTAGACTGGCTAACACCATTAAAAAAGATCTCTCAGGCGGGGCAAGACAAAAAATCGTTTCCTTTTTTAAAAAACTAGCAGGTAAGTAAATGAAGAATTGTTTTTTTGTCCTTTGTGTTAATAAGACTTACGGTTTATAGTTTCGCAGCTATTTCTAGATAGAAGGGATAACAGCTTGAAGAAGATTGTGATAGGCCCCCTAACCAGGGCTAATAACTCCTGTTGGATAGAAGTTGCCGTAGAAAACAAAAAAGTGGTCGATGCCTGGTGCAGCGGCATATTTTTCAGGGGCTTCGAGCTCATTCTGCAGGGAAGGGATCCCCGGGATGCCAGCTACTTGACCCAAAGGATATGCGGGATTTGCTCCTCAGTTCACGGTACCGCGGCGTCCTTAGCCTTGGAGGACGCAGTCGGCGTCAGGCCCCCCCACAACGGCAACCTGCTGCGCAACCTAATCATGGGGGCAGATTTCCTGCAAAATCACATCCGACACTTATTTCTGTTTTCCCTTTCGGATTACGTCACTAGTCCCGAAATGTCACCCTTTACTCCAAGTTATTCTACGGACAAACGATTGCCGAAAAAAACAAACGACGTTATGATTCAGCATATTTTTGAGTCCATGGAAATCAGCCGTCTGGCCCACGAACTGATGACCCTGCTGGGGGGGAAGGCGCCATTTCCCCACGGAGTTCTGGCAGGAGGGAGCACTGTGCCGCCGTCGGCGGATATAATAATGAATTTCAAATCTAAGCTAACAAAGATAAACCAATTTATTAAAAGTACAATGATGCCCGATGTATTTACTCTTGCTGAGGCTTATCCTGACTATTACGAAATTGGTTGCAGGCCGCCGGATATGTTGGAGTATGGCCTCTTTTCATGCAGCGAGGAAGACCGGGAGAGATATTTCCCGGGCGGCGCGGTGATAGGCGGACAACTGCAAAAAGTCGACACATCCGTCATTAAAGAATATCTGGGCAAATCCTGGTATTCTGCAGATGCTGAACCCCAACACCCCTCTCGCGGGCAGACTGTTCCTGATCGGGAAAAAGAGGACGCCTATTCCTGGTCAAAAGCCCCCCGCTATAATGAAATGCCGCTTGAAGGAGGTCCGCTGGCCCGGCTCTGGATCAGGGGAGACTACCGAAAGGGAATATCCACCATGGACCGGATTGTTGCCCGTGCCCTGGAGGCAGAAAAAATCGGGGTTCTGATGGAAAGCTGGGTAGACGAGTTAGAACCGGACAAATCTGTATTCACTTCCTTTGAAATACCCCAGGAGGCGGAGGGAAGCGCCCTGATCGGCGCCATGCGCGGTCCCCTGGGGCACTGGTTGCGGATTAAAAAAGGACGCATCTCCCATTACCAGATCATTACTCCCACTGCGTGGAATTTTTCGCCTAGAGATGATTCCGGCAGAAAAGGGCCGGTGGAAGAAGCCCTAATCGGTACACCCATAGCAAACGAGAACCAGCCGATAGAAATAGGCCGCGTAATCCGGGCATTCGACGTCTGTTCCTCTTGTTCCGCCCACGTAATTATCCCTGGATTGCCGCTCAGGGAAATGAGTATACTTCCATGAAATTAGCACAAATGCTTTCATTATTAGTGAAGGGAAAAAATCCCCGGCACTCATGGACAGCCAGGCTACTCCACTGGACCTTTGCTCCCGCCGCGCTGGCCTGCATCTTAAGCGGGTTTTACATCAACAGGCCCACCGATTTCTATGGCTTTAATAAGATGGACTCCGCCCGGAAGACCCACTTCATTGCTCAGTTTGTGTTGCTTTTTTCTTATCTGGCCCGAGTCTGCTATGGTTTTAAAAATAAAAATTACAGGGAGATTATTCCCGACCGGAAGACGCTAGTACATATGCCCGAATTTTTAAAACATGAACTCTTTCTGACCAGCAGAAAGCCGGAATTTCCTAAGTACAATCCGGGTCAAAAAATACTGTTCACCGGTTTTGCTCTGTTCATACCAATCCAGATAGTTACCGGACTGGCCCTTTACGCTTCTAATTCATGGCAAAAGACGGCCAAACTGGCAGGAGGACTGAATCCCCTGCGCAAGCTGCACTTTCTGGCGGCTTTAGCCATTTATTCCCTAGTCTCGGGACATCTCTACTTCGCTCTTACCCATGGCCTTAAAAAACTCAAATCTATTTTTACCGGCTATGAATAAACAACTCAAGGCAGAAGAGAGCTTTGAAGAATTACTTTCTCCAGCATCGCCTGAAGAGCTTAAAAAATACGAGAAGGATTGAACGTTTTGAAGGCACTTGCAGCCTTTACGCAATATGCCATGCAAATCATGATGTCCATGTTAATGCTGGCCATGATGTTCATAATGGTTCCCCGTGCCCAGGCCGCTGCAGTCAGAATTAACGAAGTCCTTGATATTGTACCGGAAATAACTGGTGTCGAGGAAACAAGAGACTCTGCTACGGGAAGAGGCTATGTAGAGTTTAAAGATGTAACCTTCACTTATCAGGGGGCAGAAGAACCTGCTTTACGGAATATATCTTTTGCAGCACAACCCGGTGAAGTAACAGCCATTATAGGCAGCACGGGCTCGGGGAAATCAACACTTGTCAATCTAGTTCCTCGGTTTTATGACTTGGATAGCGGAAGCATTCTGATTGACGGACGGAACTTATCTTAGTTATGAATAAGGGTAGTATTATTGAAATGGGCAATCATAAGGAATTACTTGATCAAGGTGGTTTCTATGCAGACCTTTATTACAGCCAATTTAGCGGGGCAAACCTGGAGATTGAAGCAGTATAATAGAGCGTTAATCAAAACAGTAGTTACTTCTTGATCGCGTATTTAATGACTTCAATATCTTCAATTGTAATGAGTCCTTCATTTACGGTTTGGTCTAAAAAAGGCATGAGTTTATCTAAATATTCAATACTGTCCACAATATCAATTACGATAGGAAGGTCATGGGACAATTCTAGTATTCTTGCCGTTTTTATGCGGGAATTAGCGCCAAATCCTTCAATTCCTCTGAAAACAGTAGTGCCCGCTAATCCTAACTCCTTAGCTTTTAAAACGATAGCATGATAGAGTGGTGTACCTTTATACCTGCTTGCTTCATTAATATAAATGCGGATTCTACGCGCTTGCCCAGATATTTTGGTCATAGAAAAATCCTCCCCCAAGGAATTATATGATGTGGAACGAGAAATTTCTGATAATATCTCGTTCCACATCTTTTTTAAAAATTTATTCTTTGGTAACCAATCTCCTTCATTTTTTCCTCCTAACGGCCATGAATGACTTAATGCAGCGGGTAAAATATCATGGGGAGAGTTTAGGGAGCATTTCTTTATATTGTATGAAAAAGCCAGCCATAGATGTCAGGATGGGCCGCTCTATTCCAATTCATCCGCACAATTAATTTCAGCTTTACCGTATTTGTTAATCTCAACGTCGACGGTAAATACTAATCCTTTGGGAACAATTTTGCACAATTCAGGTATAATAGCTTCAATCTTTGCTTTACAGTCAATTGTTTCAATTACCATAGGCAAATCAGAAGACAATTCTAATACTCTTGCGCTTTTGAGCATTCGGTCATTACCATATCCTAGAATACCTCGTGATACCGTTACTCCTCCAACACCTTTTTCCCTTAACCAGTGAACGAGATAGAGATAGAGAGACTTTTTCTCATATTTTTCATTTTCGCTAACATAAATTTTCAAAAGTTTTCCTTGTTCTAACATAATAATCCTCCTAACGGCCACGGATGGCCTAATACCGCGGTGCCATGGATGGCAAGGAGCGGTAAGGTCATGGATGCCCTAATACCGCGGTGCCATGGAAACGGCACACGATGTGCCTAATTTCAAACGGTCACGGATGACCTAATGTCGCTGTAGCCAAGGATGGCGAGAGGCGACTCCATGCCATGGATGGCATAAATGGCTGATGGCAAAGAGCGGCTATATAAGACGCGCTAATCCCATACCTAAGAATACTCCTACAAAACCAACGATGATGCTTGATAATGTATAAAACCCCGCAGTAGCAACGCTACCCTCTTTCAAAAGGTTGATAGCCTCATACCCAAAAGTAGAAAATGTAGTAAAAGCCCCTAAGAAACCAACTGTTAAAGCTATCCGCATCTCTGGACTTACTGTAAGTTTATCCAGAAAAAGAGTATTTAGAAAGCCCAATAGCAACCGAAAGAAAATTCATCATTTACAATCTCTTCTCCTTGAATAATTTTCTTTATCTATTTTATTATTCCTTTAAGGTAATAAAAAACTCCTATTAGACTATACCAATATATAGTCTAATAGGAGCCATTAACCTTAAGGTAAAATGCAAGCTCCATCGCCTTTGATGAATATTATTTTAACTCCTAAGAAGGACTGATGCAAGCAATTCAGTTGAGTTTGTAACTTTTTAGTTACAATCTGAAAAATGCAGAAAAAGAATTTGGAAATGATGTAATTGCCCTCTTTGCTTTCTAAAACATTTGGTTTATGTTATATTATTAAAGGTTTGCTAGAAAAGGATATAACGTCGCTAAAATGAAGGGAAATTTTATGGAAAAACAATCAAGCTTAAGTAAACAAGTTAATCCGAGACGGACATTTGCGATTATTTCTCACCCTGATGCTGGAAAGACCACCATGACCGAAAAGCTGCTTCTCTTCGGTGGCGCTATTCGATTGGCTGGAACAGTAAAAGGAAGAAAAACAAATAAATATGCAACTTCTGACTGGATGCAGATAGAAAAGGAACGTGGAATTTCGGTAACATCGAGCGCTATGCAGTTTGTATATAATGGCATTCAAATTAACATTTTAGATACACCTGGGCATCAGGATTTTAGTGAAGATACCTACCGTACGTTGATTGCAGCTGATAGTGCTGTTATGCTGATAGATGTAGTTAAAGGGGTAGAAGCACAGACAATCAAATTATTTAAAGTTTGCCGCAAAAGAGGTATACCTATCTTTACTTTTATCAACAAGCTTGATCGGTATGGTAAAGATCCATTAGATGTATTGAAGGAGATCGAGGATGTTCTTGGAATTAACTCTTATCCGATGAACTGGCCTGTCGGTATGGGAAAAGAATTTTGCGGTATTTATGATAGACAAAAGAAGACTTTAGAATTATATCATAGCGACATTGAGCGGGAGATCGTTCAAGCTGATGAGCGAGGACTTGAGGACCCTAAAATAATAGAAAGATTAGATTCCGCCACTTATAGAAAGTTATGCGATGATATCGAGCTTTTAGATATTGCCGGAGATTCTTATGATGAGGAAAAGATTGAGCAAGGGTTGCTGTCTCCTATCTTCTTTGGTAGTGCTCTTAGCAATTGGGGCGTTCAGGCCTTTTTAGAACAATTTCTAATCATGTCACCGAGTCCTAGACCACAAATGAGTACAAAAGGCTTAGTTCTACCAACTGACCCTACCTTTTCTGGGTTTATTTTTAAGATACAAGCGAATATGAATCCTGCTCATAGAGATCGTATCGCCTTCTTAAGAGTTTGCTCTGGTCGTTTTGAACGAGGTATGACGGTTACGCATGCCAGGAGTGGAAAAAAGGTAAAACTTCCTCAGCCCCAACAATTTCTTGCCCAGGATCGTGATATCTTGGAAGAGGCTTATCCAGGAGATGTAGTCGGTTTATTTGATCCTGGCATATTCCGTATTGGAGATACCCTGTGTGAAGAAGGCTCTTTCGAGTATGAAAAGTTACCTCAATTTCCAGCTGAACATTTTGCGAGAATTACGAATCTTGATTTCTCTAAATACAAGCAATTTCAAAAAGGAATTAACCAATTGACAGAAGAAGGAACCGTACAGGTTTTTAGAACTTTTGTAAATGGCTTGGAAGATAATATTGTAGGAGTGGTAGGTCAACTACAATTCGAAGTTTTGGAATACCGTATGGAAAATGAATATGGAGCTAAAGTAAGGCTAGACCATCTTCCTTTTCGTCTGGCTCGTTGGGCCGAGAGCGCTAAACCCATCGACCCATCTAATTTGAAGGCACTCAAGAATCTTTGTGTGAAAGATAAAGACGATAAATTAGTTGTACTTTTTGAAGATAACTATTACCTTGAGAGATTACAGGATAAATATCCAGAGGTAAGATTTAAGATCGCTTGGAACGAATAGGAAGCAGTCTCCTATTCGCAGTCTTTGTTACCTATCTCCTGTATAATAGGGATTATCATCGGACGTCTACCTGTCTTTTGATAAAGAAGTTTACTGACCGCATCTCTGATGCGGTTTTTTAATGCTGTCCACTGGCTTATTTCTTCTTGCTGGCAGCGAACCAAAGTTTCCTTAATAAGGATTTTTACTTCATTAATAATTTCTTCAGAATCTCGCACATAGACAAAGCCTCGGGTTACAATATCAGGACCTAATACTATCGATCTAGTCTGACGATGGAGTGTGATTACTGCAATTAAAATTCCATCGGAAGATAACTGCTTGCGATCTCTTAAGACCGTATTACCTACATCACCAATTCCAAGGCCATCGATCAGAATTCTTCCTCCAGGAACACTTTCGACCATTTTAGCTTCGTTGTCTGTAAATTCAATGACACTTCCTATTTCTGCGATGAAGATATTCTCTGAGGGAATCCCCACTTGCTGCGCAAGTTGGGCGTGCTTAACGAGCATCCTATATTCGCCGTGAACAGGAATGAAGTACTTAGGCTTCACCATGCTGAGCATTAACTTGAGTTCCTCCTCGCTTGCATGTCCTGAAACGTGCATTCCGGAGATAGAATCGTAAATTACTAAAGCGCCTAATTTAAGAAGATGATCGATATTCCGGGAGATTGCCTTTTCATTGCCGGGGATAGGGCTTGCTGAGATCACGACAGTGTCTCCTCGGTATATGGATATTTGCCGATGATCACCCTTGGCAATCCTACTTAAGGCAGACATCGGCTCTCCTTGGCTGCCTGTAGTAAGGATGCATACCTCTTTGTCTGGGAATTCCAAGATGTCCTCAATCTCAATAAAGGTACCTTCCGGAATATCCAAATAACCGAGTTCGGAAGCTATTCCAATAACGTTAACCATGCTTCGCCCTACTGCCGCTACTTTTCTTTGATACTTGACTGCAGCGGTAATCGCTTGCTGCACCCGATGAATATTTGAAGCAAACGTTGCAAAGATGATACGTCCCTTTGCATTGAAAAATGCCTGATCGATATTTTCGCCGACAGTTCGTTCCGACTTAGTAAATCCAGGACGTTCAACATTGGTACTATCAGACAGAAGGCAGAGAACTCCTTTATAGCCGAGATCGGAAAATTTGTGGATATCGAGTATTTCCCCACTTACGGGAGTGTGATCTAATTTGAAGTCCCCAGTGTGAACGATAGTTCCAAGCGGTGTATGGACAGCTATGCCCACTGCACCTGGAATACTGTGACTGCCGTTAATGAACTCCACCTTGAAAGTACCTAGATTAATGATGTCACTCGTGGTTATTACGTTTAATGTTGCATTTTTGACATTTGCTTCATCTAGTTTAGCTTGGATCATCCCGATTGTGAGTTTTGTTCCGTAGACGGGAACATGAAGATCCTTCAATAGATAAGAAAGAGCGCCGATATGGTCTTCATGTCCATGCGTAATGAGTATACCTGTTACCATATCCTTGTTTTCGATGAGATAGGAGTAATCTGGAAGAACAAGATCAATTCCCAACATCTCTTCATCAGGAAAGGACAGACCGGCATCTATCACTAACATTTCATTATTATAACGAATGAGAGTCATGTTCTTGCCTATTTCACCTAATCCGCCAAGAGGAATAACTTGCAATTTTCTCTCTGTGCTCAATTTAATGGCCTCCCTTTTAAAACCACTTCCGATTTAACTAAAATTGCATTTTAATAAATAAATGCATCTATAAAGAATTGCATCCTTATAAGCAGATCACTCTAAGAATGATAGGTAACATCGACGACAAAGTGCTTCAAATATTTGACGCTACAGTGAGATTATTGAGACATGCTGATTATTAGTATGCCAATGTGTACTGTTTTTAAACAAAAGCAGCTTAACATCTAGGAGATTACGAAAGTAAAATCCAAGTACTTAATTTATGGCAAAAAGCCTTTCACTCTAGAATGCCATATATTCCTCTAATAATAATAGTATGGATAAATAGGTTAAATATTAAATATAATTGACTTTATATAGACAATCGCTTATATTAACATTAACTAATATAAACAATTATTTATATTAAACGAATTAAGTGGTGATGCTAATGACAAAGGAAGAGACTGGGGTTGTAACTGAGTATCTGGCCAAGATTTTCAAGCTACTTGGTGATCCGAATAGACTGAAAATACTTTTTTCCTTGGCTCATGAAGCCAAATCGGTATCTGAAATAATGAATGAGACTGAATTACCTCAGACTCTGGTTTCTTTTCATCTTAAAACCCTAAGGAATGCCAATATTCTTAGAGCAGAAAGGAATGCTACTTTTATTTATTACAGCCTTTCCGATCAACGTATTATGGAGTGTATATCGGCGTTCCTGCTCTTGGACGGGTTGGAGATTAGAACGGAAGATAGGAAACAAGGTTTTAACGGGATATGTAATCCCCAACAAATGATGTCTTTAATGAAAGGAGCGTTCAAATTATGATGTGGGGTTATGGTATGGGGCCAAGAGGTTAAATAATGTAATCTGCTACTGAAAGGGGAGCATTTCATGACAGGGTGCTTTTAGTATTACTTTTCAAATGTATTGGAGATTAAATAATCAATAATCTTGCACTTAACCAAGTATTGTAAACGTCATCTGTAAATGCTTCTAAATTCCTAATATAAGGAGTATTGATAATAGTTAATAAGCCATCTCCCTGTTCATTGTCTAGTAAACCTTTTTTCAGGTTCTGCTGATTGGGGCGAATCGATTTGGACTTATTTTGGAATAAAGCAGGTTCAGCAAGATAGACTGCAGCAACAATATCCCAATTATGGAAACCATCAATATTGAATATATGCATCATATCTTCAAACCAATACATACACTTTTCGTAGATATATTTGGCAGACGGTTCTTCTCTGGCTACTAAGCGATTAAAGAATTCGCTTTTCGTAAAAAAAGCATCCAGACAGTTATTCCCTGTGATGACTGAAATATTTTTTGCTTTTTTGAAAACCCACTCTGCGGCAATGGGATCGCACGCAAGATTTAGCTCGTCTAGAACCTTGTCATTAATAACCAGATCTTCCGTTATTCCACCCATGATGATAATTTCAGCAACTTTTTCAAAAAAGAGATTGTCTTTTAAGTAAGCAGCATAAAGATTGGTTAGAGAACCTGTAGCAAGTATTGAGATATTTCCCGAATCTGAATTGACTGTATCCACAAGAAAATCAACTGCTTCACTATCCAGGGTGAATCGATCAGAACATCCTTTATAAAGGTTTAGGTCTGTTCTGCCGATTTCTTTTAACATTTTATCGGTATTCGTGTGTACAGTTTCAATATCGCTGTTACCATATGTTGTTGTGATTCCGATGATTTCAATGTTTGCTTTACCCAAAAGATATAATAAAGCTAAGCCGTCATCTACGTCATGACCTTTGACTCCCATGGTATTATCGCAATCAAAGATAAGTTTTTTCATTTTATAAATACTCCTGTCCTAAAAATTACCATGATTCATTTGACCTTGTGCAAATTGATACAATGTTGTAGTATTAAAAATAATAAATATGTATTTAATATATTTTGTTCACTTATAAACTACCTATTATGGAGGATTCAATATGAATAGCAGTGTTCAGAAGAAACAGGGTTTAATCGGACTTCTTCTTCTTTTGATACTCGTTTATTATTTCCTTTTTAAAGAATGGAATATCTTTCAAAGCTTGCTTTTTGGAACGCTATTTGGGTTTACTCTGCAGCGGAGCAGGTTCTGTTTTGTTTCATGTTTTAGAGATCCAATACTTTTTGGCAATACTAGAATTGCTAATGCCCTACTTCTATCTTTAGCAATAATGACAGTTTCCTTCCCTGTTATTCAGAAAATAAAGTTTGATGCTACAGGGGTTTTAGTCGGAGCAGTCTATCCGACAGGGATTCATACTGTAGTTGGGGCTTTACTTTTCGGATTTGGAATGGTAATTGCAGGTGCATGTGCCTCAGGAACTCTCATGCGGATTGGAGAGGGTTATCTGCTCCAAATATTAGTCCTAGGGGGATTTGTTATTGGAGCATTATTAGGGGCGGGAACTTTTGAATGGTGGGATAATCATTTTATCTCTCAATCACCGGTAATATTTTTACCTGAATTGTTTGGCTGGGTCGGAGCGGTTCTTTTCCAATTAACTTTTTTACTATTTGTGTACTTAGTAATTAAATACTATAGCAAGAAAAGAAGCTTAAAGATATAGTGGAGGAGAACCATGGCCAATGTAAAAATTGATTGTATGTATGAGGCTTGCCCCATACCCCTTTTAAAACTAGCCAGAGAGTTAAAAAAACTTGAACAAGGTGATGTGGTAGTAGTGGAAACCGATCACTCCTGTGCTATATTGAATATTACCGAATGGGCAGAAAAAGAGAAATTTGATTACTGGATTGATGAAACAAATCAGGGAGAATGGGATATACACGTAAGAAAAACTCGTTTGAAATGAGGGTTTCTATGAAAGTTTTTTTTACAAACATTTTTATTATTGTCTTCAAGAAGACCTGGCCATTCTGGGTCGGTGGTAGTATATTGGCGGTTCTTAATATACTTTTCTTTGCTCTTACACAGAGACCTTGGAAGATTACTACTGGTTTTACTTACTGGGGAGCATGGATTTTCCAAGGTTTTGGAGGAAGACCAAATAATTGGAGCTATTTCCAGGGTGAACAGAAAATGGTAGCATTAGAGCAATGGTTTTATTCCAATGATCTCAGTATACTTAACTTCGGAGTAATCCTGGGAGCCCTTATTTCCGTTCTTTTATCCGGACAGTTCAAAATAAAAAGGATAAAAAACTTCAAGCAGGCTGCTTTTGCGCTAGTCGGCGGAATTATCATGGGATATGGAACCAGAATCTCTTTTGGCTGTAATATTGGGGCATTTTTTAGCTCTGTACCTTCCTTGTCTTTTAGCGGATATGTTTATGGTTTTTTTGTGGTCATTGGGGCATGGTTGGGTACTAAGATTTTGTTAAAATATCTATTATAGAATGAATGATACTTTGAGGGTAGATAAAGAAATGAGTTTACGCGCTTAATGTTAAGTGATATAAACTCATTTTATTGTGCGTTCGAAGCGATTTTGGAATTAGCAAAAGCCACGTCTGGATGATTTAATAAAATCAAAAAATTCTTTCTCCGGTCCTTTTGGGAGCTTTCCTTTTAAATGAGCAAGGTAGTAATGGGTTTCAAAAAACCAATCTTGTATTTCGACCTTATGTAAGGCGCCTGACATAAGGTCATTTTTAATGGACAGTTCTGGTAGGAGGGCATAACCCTTACCTGCAGATAGCGCCGACTTGATAGCTTCGGATGAAGATAATTCCATGACTACATTAAATTCTCTAAGAGTAAGATCGAGTTTATGCAAATTTTCTTCTAGACACATACGACTACCTGAACCCTTCTCTCTTATGATTAAGGGAATTTGAGCTAATTCGCTCAGTGTTACAGTGTCAAATTTACAGTTTTTCTTACTACATACCAGAATTAAGCTGCAGGAAGTGATTCGCGTGAATTCGATTTTACTATTAGATGGATACCCTTGAATGATCCCAATATGAGAACTATTGTTTAACAGATTATTAATAACAGTGTCAGAATTGCAAATATCGAGAAGTACCTTTACCTTAGGGAATTTTTTCTTAAAAAGATAAAGGCTGCAGGGTAGAGAGTAGGAGCCAACTGTAGTGCAGGAGCTTATGATCATTTCCTGAACATTTGTTCGCAAGGAATCCAGCTCACGTTCGATGTCTTTCTGTATAGAAAGTAAAGAGACTGCATAGTCATAAACTATTTGTCCGGCATCGGTCAAAACAACACCTTTGTTACTGCGAACCAGAAGTTGAAAACCCAACTCCTTCTCCAGTGCTTGTAATTGAACACTCACACCCGGCTGTGACATATGGAGGAGTTTCGCAGTTTTTGAAACGCTTTTTTCTCTTACAGTCGTATAGAATGTTTTTAAATATTCAAGATTCACACTATCTACCTCCAAGAAACACATCAAGTACTTTATAATAATAACCCGTAATACTAAAAGTTAAGGATATATTTCACAAAATTAAGGATATATTTCACAATGTAGTACATCTGCTTCCTAGAACGAATAATTGTTAATATGGAAAACTATATCTGAATTAGATTATATAATATAATACTTATTTCGTCACTGTATATCGTTACGTTATAATATTTTTCAATAGTAACATTTTATAAATATTATGCATATGAGAAATATTTCTATTCCTATAAATAATCATTATCTTACATTATTAAATTTTATTTCCTATTTGTGATATATTTCATTTATAATATATCTTGGGAAAGAAGAATCAGATTTTTTATAAACCCTATTTTTCACAAGCAACTTGAAAGATAGTATTCTTTCACATTAGAAGAAGAAAGGAGGAAGATATAGATGCATAGTGTTGAACTCAGTTCTCTAGTAGAAAAAAACCAAGTTAGCCTGAAAGAAATCGTTCATGAAAGCGGGGTAGAAGCGAAGAAGTGTTATCAGTGTGGAAAGTGTAGTGGAGGTTGTCCGGTAGCATTTGCTATGGACAATACGCCTCGGGAAATTATGAGGTTCCTTCAGCTCAGCATGGTCGATGAAGCCTTGAAATCCCATACAATCTGGCTGTGTGCAAGCTGTCAGACTTGTTCGGAACGTTGTCCTCAGGAAGTAGATATAGCCAAAGTAATGGAAAGCTTAAGGATTATTGCCAAGCAAAAGGGGTTTATCAACGAGAAAAAAATTGATCTTTTTCATGAATTATTTTTGAAGTCTGTTGAGAGTAATGGGAGGGTCCATGAACTAGGTCTGATCTTAGGAAGTAATATCTTAGGCTTGCAGCCTTTAAAAGATGCAGGGTATGGTCTGCCTATGTTTGCAAAAGGTAAGATATCTCCCTTGCCTCATAGAATAAAAGACAATGGCGAAGTCAAGAAAATATTTGACAATGTCCGGAAGAGGGGTGGAAAAGTATGAAGTATGCCTATTTTCCTGGATGTTCGTTAAGTTCGACAGGGATTGAATATGAGATGTCAACCCAAGAAACGGCCAAGGCATTAGGTATGGAATTATGGGAAATACCGGAATGGAACTGCTGCGGAGCTTCCAGCGCACACTTGACAGATCATTTGCTTGCCTTAGCGCTACCAGCTAGAAATATGGCAATTGCTGAAGAAGCAGGATTAGATGTCGTTATTCCTTGTGCTGCCTGTTATGCTCGTTGTAAAGCAGTTGAACTTGCAGTAACTGAATCTAAAGAAATGAAAGCTTCGATTGAAGAAATAATCGAAAGAAAATATGAAGGCAAGTCCAAAGCGAGGGCTTTGCTGGATATCCTGGCAAACGATATAGAGCGTGCTGCAATTAAAGAAAAAGTAAGCCATAATCTGAAGGGATTGAAGGCAGCTTGTTATTATGGTTGTCTTTTGGTTCGTCCGCAGGCAACTGGATTTGACGATTTGGAAGATCCTCAGTCAATGGATAGACTGCTTCATAATCTGGGAGCAGAAACAGTGGACTGGGCGTTTAAAACAGAATGTTGTGGGGCTTCTCATCCAACGACAAAGTCGGAAGTAGGTCTTAAGATGATGGATAGAATACTCGCCGCAGCTAAGGAAGCAGGAGCAAACTGTATCGTGGCTGCCTGTCCTTTATGCTTGAATAATTTGGATATGAGGCAGGGTCAGGCCGAAAAAGAATATAACCAGAAATATGATTTACCTGTATTCTATTTTACAGAACTGACGGGGTTGGCATTTGGTGTAGATCCAACCAAATTAGGTTTGAATAAGCATTTTGTTGACGCCATGGGTATGGTAAACCAAGTGCTAAAAGCGGATAGCAGGAGGGGAACTGCATGAAGCGCGTAGGAGTATTTGTTTGTCATTGTGGAACCAATATAGCAGGCGTTGTCGATTGCGCTAAGGTTGCCGAAGTCGCGAAGGATTTTCCGGGAGTGGAATATTCAGTAGATTATAAATATATGTGTTCAGAACCTGGTCAGGAAATGATCAAAAAAGCTATTAAAGACAATCGTTTAGATAGAGTTGTAGTTGCATCCTGTTCGCCTCGAATGCATGAGACGACTTTCCGCAAGTGTGTGGAAGGGGGAGGTCTTAATGCTTACTTCGTAGAAATGGCAAATATCAGAGAACATTGTTCCTGGGTTCATATGAACGAAAAAGAAAAGGCTACAGAGAAAGCCATTGATTTAGTGAAAATGGCTGTAGCCAAAGTTATAAAAAATGCACCGTTACAGAAAGCGACAATACCTGTAACAGACAGAGCACTAGTCATAGGCGGAGGGATCGCAGGAATCCAAGCCGCTATCGATATTGCGAATGCCGGACATATCGTTGATATTGTGGAAAGAGATCCTTCGATCGGAGGAAAGATGGCTCAGATCGATAAAACTTTCCCAACCCTAGACTGTTCAGCCTGTATTCTCACCCCGAAAATGGTGGAAGCGTCAAGTCATCCAAATATTAATCTGATTACTTACTCTGAGATAGAAAAAGTTGAAGGTTTCGTGGGCAACTTTAATGTTACGATTAGAAAGAAAGCACGTTCCGTTAACATGGATGTTTGTACTGGCTGCGGCGTTTGTATGGAAAAATGTCCTTCCAAAGTTGACAGCGAATTCGAACTTGCTATGTCTAAGAGGAGAGCAATCTACACCCCATTTCCTCAAGCCATACCCAACAAACCGGTCATTGATAGGGTAAACTGTACGTACTTTAAAACCGGAAAATGTGGTATCTGTCAAAAAGTATGTATGGCAGGAGCAGTAGATTATTCCCAAGAAGATAAGTTTGTCGTAACACGTTATGGGGCTATCGTTGTAGCCACAGGCTTTGAACTCTTTGACTATTCCGTATATGGCGAATATGGTTACGGGAAATATCCGGATGTAATTACGGGTCTGCAGTTTGAAAGGCTGGTCAATGCTTCAGGGCCGACCATGGGTAAGATAAAAAGACCGTCGGATCATAAAGAACCTAAAAATGTTGTTTTCATCAAGTGTGTAGGTTCGAGAGATGTAGCCAAAGGGAAAAGCTATTGTTCGAAGGCTTGCTGTATGTATACAGCCAAACACGCCACGCTGGTGAGTGAAAAAATCAAGGATTCCAATGTCTACATCTTCTATATGGATGTTCGTACTGCGGGTAAAGGGTATGATGAATTCTACAACCGAACAAGAGAACAGTATGAAGCGAACTATATAAGAGGAAGAGTATCAAAAATATACCAAAAAGGCGATAAGTTAATTGTCAGAGGAGAAGACACCCTCATTTCTCGTCCAGTAGAAGTCGAAGCAGACCTGGTAGTATTGGCAACGGCTATGGTAGCTCAGCCCGATGCTGCCAAGCTTGCCCAAAAAATCGGAATAGGATATGACAAAGATGATTTATATACGGAGGCGCATCCTAAGCTCGCTCCTGTAGAGACGCATACCCAGGGAGTTTATCTGGCCGGTGCTTGTCAGGGACCAAAAGACATTCCTGAATCAGTCGCACAAGGCAGCGCAGCGGCGGCCAAGGTCTGCGGTCTCCTGTCAAAGTCAGAAATGCTTACGGAACCAATCGTATCGGAAGTCGATGAAAGAGCCTGTGCAGGCTGCGAGATGTGCGTACCCATCTGTCCGTACACAGCGATTGAGATGAAAACGATTTCTGAACGTGTCCATGGAAAAATGTTGGAACGGAAAGTGGCTAGTGTCAATAGTGGCTTATGTCAAGGCTGTGGTGCATGTACTGTTACTTGTCGTTCAGCGGCCATTAACCTAAAGCACTTTACAGATGAACAAATCTTAGCGGAGGTGAATGCATTGTGTCTGTAAATGAAGTTGAGCAAAAATGGGAACCGAAAATTTTAGTATTTGCCTGTAATTGGTGTACGTATGCAGGTGCTGACCTAGCGGGACTTGGTAGACTCCAATATCCTCCCAATGCAAGAATCTTAAGGGTTCCTTGCTCCGGCAGGGTGAATCCCCAGTTTATAATAAAGGCGTTCCAAAGAGGAGTCGATGGTGTTCTGGTAGCAGGGTGTCATCCAGGAGACTGCCATTATACGACTGGAAATTATTTTACCCGTCGTAGATTCCTGTTGATGAGACGATTGATGGAGTATATGGGAATGGAGCCGGAAAGATTACAGAACCGATGGATATCCGGTTCGGAGGGTCCCAAGGTTCAACAGGTTATCACCGAAATCACAGAAGAAATAAGAGCTTTAGGACCTAACAGGAAGTTGAGGGATGATCAATGGAACAATTGACCTTGCAAATTAGAAACATGGCAAAAGAAATACTAAAAAAAGGCGATGCTAAAGTCATCATTGGCTGGGAAAAGGGAAACTTCTGGTATGTTTCAACACCTGCATTTATTGATAAACCCGAGGATGCTGAACGTTTGATCTGGGATGAATATTGTACGAATAACCTCGCTAAGTATTTGATGGGATATAAAGACTTGGAAGGTAAAGTGGCAATCTTTGTCAAGGGATGCGATGCCAGAGGAGTTAATCGATTAGTACAAGATAAGCAGATTAACAGAGAAAAAGTATTGTTGATTGGCTTATCATGCCCCGGAATGAAAGATGAGAAGAAAGCCCAGGAGTTAGGTGAAAATGCTGAAATACCCCTGTCGAAGAAATGTGAGGAATGCAGATATCCCGATCCGGTAACTTTTGATCTTTTCATCGGGGAGAAGAAAAGTCAAAAAAAAGTCAAAGACAGCAAAGATTTTTCTCAGGTGAAAGAAATAGAAGGAATGACACCGGATGAAAAATATAATAAGTCTGCGGCAAACTATGAAAAATGCTTGCGCTGCTACGCCTGCCGCAATGTGTGTCCGGCCTGCAATTGTAAAGATTGTATCTTCGATCATAGTTCCAAAGGCTGGCTGGGTAAGGCCAATACCGTCTCCGATAATATGTTTTTTGCCATGACCAGAGCTTTGCACGTAGCCGGCAGATGCATCGATTGCGGTGAATGTGAAAGGGTATGTCCTGTAAACATCCCGATCATGCTCATGAATAACAAAATGATGCAGGATATTAATAATCTCTTTGGTGAGTATGAGGCAGGGCTTGATCCGGAAGATAAGCTTCCGCTTGGTTCATTTGAATATTCAGACCCCGAAGAATTTATGTAGGGAGGTGGAAAGATGCTAGTCGTCCAAAAGGCACAGCTAAGGGATGTTCTGAATACCTTGGCTAAAGAATATAAGGTCATCGTACCTGCTGCTAAAACCAATGACACATCAGCTTATGTTCTCTATGAGGATTCTACAAATATCGTCTTAGATGAGAATGTTGCACTATCTCCTAAAGAACTCTTCTTTCCTCAGACAGAAAAAATGTACAAGTATAAGACGGTAAAGAACAGCATGGAGATTGAAAACATCTCCATTGAAGAGGAAAAAAGATTGATCTTCGGTGTTAAATCCTGTGATATGAAAAGCTTGGATTGTCTGGATCAAGTATTTTTAACCAAAGGCTATGTGGATGAATTCTATAAGCAAAAAAGGGATGAAATTGCTATCATCGCGCTGAGCTGTTCTCAACCTATGAAGGCTTGTTTCTGTAATGCGATGGGAATTGATCCCCAGAAAGCTGTAGGTGCTGATGTTCAGGCCTACCTCTTAGGCGATCAAATTGGTTTTGAAGCGATTACGGATACAGGTAAGGAAATTGTAGATATGATCAAGGGTCAGTTGACGGAGCAAGATATGGCGATTCCTGTTTTTGGTGAATTTTATTTAAAAGTCGATGCTGAAGGCGTACCAGAGAAGCTGAAGGGAATGTTTGAA
>Ga0366787_1051_pt1 | contig 18349 bp, 17 predicted proteins | sample TotcelN113001M10_FD_207045 | JGI IMG/M metagenome (GOLD analysis project Ga0366787, IMG submission 207045) | Enriched cells from coal bed in the Powder River Basin, Montana, United States - Total cells N11 rep2 HSBNCT.N11.300.1.M10 ...
GGAACTGGCGCCCATACATACATGGAAGCTCGGGGACGATCTACCTGCCAACCCATTTCACACAGCCCATTAACAATAATATCTCTGCGACGCTGGTAAGTTAAGGCTGTTTCTCTAACACAATCCTGTGGACCAGTTAAAGCTGCCACAGCAGCTTGTTGAATGGGCTGAAAAATCCCGTAGTCAAAATTAGACTTTACTTTTCCTAATAACGAAATTACCTGACTGTTGCCTACGACCATGCCAGCACGGCAGCCAGCCATACTGTAGGTTTTAGACAGAGAATGAAATTCAATACCGACTTCCTTAGCTCCCGGGATACTGAGGAAACTATCAGGCCGGTAGCCATCAAAAACTAATTCACTATAGGCAAAATCGTGACAGATTAATATGTTATATCGTTTTGCAAAAGCGATCACTTCTTCGAAAAATTCACGCGGCGCAATAGCAGCTAATGGATTATTAGGATAGTTAATAATCATCATCTTAGCTCGTTTGAGAATAGAGTCACTAATCGCTGTCAGATCAGGTAAATAACTATTAGCAGCCGTTAAGGGCATGCGGTATAATTCAGCGCCTGCCATAAGAGGTCCTGCACTGAAGATAGGATATCCCGGATCAGGAACTAATACTACGTCTCCTGGATTCACAAGGCATAAAGCAATGTGTGCCAAGCCATCCTGCGAACCGATTAGTGAATATACTTCTGTTTCGGCATCCAAATCGACGTTAAAGTTACATTTATACCAATTGGTAACAGCATTTGAAAAAGCGGGTAACCCTTTAGACAGGGTATAACCATAATTATTTGGATTAAGTACTCCACCCTGTAGTGCTTCAATAATATGAGGAGCAGGAGCTAAATCTGGGCTACCGATACTAAGTGTAATAATATCTTTACCTGCAGCTACTTGCTTTTTACGGAGATTATCAACTTCAGTAAAAATAGCAGATGACAGTCCCTCCATGCGTTGCGCCTGGTGAAACTTCACTTATAGTCACCACCTTAGAGTAAGTCAAAGTATATTACATACATTCCAGAAAGAAGCTCTTAAATCCTCTTGGCTGTATTCTTTTTTTGAATATACTCATGGATGGCTAGTGCCGCTTTTTTACCTGCACCCATAGCCAATATTACTGTTGCTGCACCTGTTACAATATCACCACCGGCAAATACCCCATCTTTTGATGTTTTACCATTTTCATCAGCCATAATGTTTCCACGACGATCAACTTCCAAACCGGGAGTAGTCTGCTGAACCAATGGATTAGGGCCTTGGCCAATTGCCATGATAACCGTATCGACATCTAAGATAAAATTGGATGAAGGAATAGCAGACGGCTTGCGGCGTCCTGATGCATCAGCTTCACCTAATTCCATGCGAATACATTCAAGCCCTTTGACCCACCCTTTTTCGTCTCCTATTACCGCAATAGGATTGGTGAGCAATCGGAACTGAACACCCTCTTCTTTTGCATGCTCCATTTCTTCCGCTCGGGCCGGCATTTCTTCTTCTGATCGCCGATAGACAATATAGACATTTCCTGCGCCCAAACGTAATGCAGTGCGTGCAGCATCCATAGCCACATTGCCTGCTCCTACAACAGCTACATTTTCGCCAGCATGAACAGGAGTACCCGAAGCCGGGTATTTGTATGCCTTCATTAGATTTACGCGCGTTAAGAATTCATTCGCAGAATAAACACCATTTAAATTTTCCCCAGGGATCTCCAGAAAATGGGGCAATCCAGCGCCTGTCGAAATGAATACGCTGTCATAGCCTTCTTCCTTCAGTAACTCATCAATCGTAAATGTTTTTCCAACAATAGCATTGACCATGATTTCTACGCCCAGTTCTTTTAATTCATTAATTTCGCGGGCAACAATTTCTTTTGGCAAACGAAATTCCGGTATTCCATACATTAAAACGCCGCCTGGAGCATGAAGGGCCTCCAAGACTGTTACTTTATACCCTAAGCGTGCTAAATCACCAGCAGCGGCCAGACCAGCAGGTCCTGCCCCTATAATAGCAACTTTCCCCAAATAAGGTTCATTAGTTGAGGCTGGAGTCTTACTTTCTGCCCCACGGGAATGATCGGCAGCAAATCGCTCTAATCGCCCAATAGCAACAGGTTCCCCTCTTTTGCCGACGATACAATATTTTTCACACTGATCTTCTTGTGGACATACCCGGCCACATACAGCCGGAAGGTTATTTTTAGTTTTAATTTCGGTGATGGCTGAGTCAAAATTACCTTCTTTTATGTGCTTAATAAACTCAGGGATATTGATGCCCACTGGACAGCCCTGACGACAAGGCGCCGTCTTACATTGCAAACAACGCTTAGCTTCATTTTGAGCGGTGTCAGGTGCATACCCTAAAGCAACTTCAGAAAAGTTTTTACGTCTCTCTTGAGGTGCCTGTTCTGGCATTTTATTTTTTACCCATGACATTTGCAGCTACCTCCTTGAGGCCGTTCTTGCTTCTCATGACTGTGGTACATTTTTTGCCGGGCCATTAATCCTGCAAAGTCAACTTCGTGAGCATCAAATTCAGGTCCGTCGACACAGGCAAATTTATTTTTATTACCCACACTTACTCGACAACCGCCACACATACCGGTACCGTCTACCATTATCGGATTCAAGCTGACAATAGTATGAATACCATACGGGCGAGTAACTTCAGCTACACTGCGCATCATTACTACCGGACCAATAGCCATAACAACAGCAATTTTTTCACCAGCAGCAATAAGCTCTTTTAATGGATCAATAACAAGGCCTTTGTGCCCTTTAGACCCATCATCGGTAGTAATATGAAAAACATCACTAACAGCCGCCATTTCTTTTTCCAGTATTAATAAACCTTCATTACGAGCTCCAATAATAGAAATAACCTTGTTGCCAGCTTCCTTATACGCTCTGGCAATAGGGTAAACAGGAGCGACCCCGATACCACCGCCAATGCATACTACTGTACCGAATTTCTCTATGTCTGTTGCCTTGCCAAGTGGGCCGGCTACGTCTAATAATTGATCACCTTGCTGTAATTGTCCCATTTGTCGGGTACTATGGCCTACTTCCTGAAATATAAGTGTAATTGTTCCGTTATTGCGGTCAAAGTCGGCTATCGTTAAAGGAATACGTTCACCCTCATCATCTATCCGCACAATAACAAACTGTCCTGGTAAGCATTTTTTAGCAATTTGAGGCGCTTTTACATGAAATAGCTTTACACTAGGCGCTAATTCTTCCGAATGAACAATTGTATACAATATTTTCTCCTCCTATCAACTATCTAGCGTATGAGACGCATGCCACGCTTCTGCACTTCTGCTATCATTTTTTCTTCATCAATAGTAGTCAACTGGCGATTATCCAATAAAACCTTACCATCAACAATAACAGTATGTACGTCGGCCGCCGAAGCAGAGTATGTTAACAGCGAAGTCCTATCATGGCGCGGGTACCAATGGGGAGCATGCATGTTAAATAAAGTAATGTCAGCTTTAAATCCAGGTGCGAGAATGCCTGTAACTTGGCCAAGACCGAGTGCTTTCGCACCTAGGTTAGTTGCCATACTGACAGCTGTTGATGCAGGAATAACCAGCGGATCATTCCGATGGACTTTGTGCAGCATAGCTGCCAACCGAATTTCTTCCAGCATATCAAGATTGTTATTGCTGGCTGCCCCATCCGTGCCCAGACCGACACTGAGGCCGGCTAATAACATTTCCGGGACGGGAGCAATACCGCTGGCTAGTTTCATGTTGCTGCCAGGGTTATGGGCAACACGAACATTCTTCTGGCTCATAATAGCAATATCTTCTGATGATAAATGTACGCAGTGAGCAGCCAATACTCCCCGATCCAGTACACCTAAGTCATTCATAAGTGAAATAGGTGTCTTACCATGTTTTTCAAGGCAAGTCTTTACTTCTCCGGCCGTTTCTGCAAGATGAATATGAATCTCAGCTCCTAATTTCTCCGATAAGGCAACAACCTTTTTAAGGTAAGCCGGCGGACAAGTATATGGTGCATGGGGGCCTAGCATAACAGTAATACGTCCATCAGCGGCATTTTGCCATTCTCGGTAGAAGCTTTCGCTTTCAGTCAGCGCCAGTTCTGCAGTAGGCGCTACTCCCGCCATTCCTCTTGCCAATACGGCACGAATACCGCTTTCTTCTACAGCTTGGGCAACTTGCGGCATAAAAAAATACATATCGGCAAACGTCGTCGTCCCGGATTTAATCATTTCGGCAATAGCTAACTGAGTTCCCCAATAAACATCTTCGGCAGTTAAATTTGCCTCGGCCGGCCAAATTTTATTTTCAAGCCAGTCCATTAACGTCATGTCATCGGCGTAGCTACGGAACAAAGTCATTGCCGCATGGGTATGAGTATTAATAAAGCCGGGAATGGCTAGCTTATTCGAACAATCAATAATCTTATCGGCTTGCCAATTCTTTTCAATTTCACCGATATGTTTAATAATCGAACCCTCAATAGCAATATCTGCTTGCCCTATCTCGCCTGTTTGCGTTAATAGCTCAGCATTTTTTAAGAGAATTTTCATTAACTACATCCTCCTTGTCGGTTACGATACTGTTCAAGATAAAAGGTATGCATACAAGCAACATCCTCTTCACTCAGTACAACCGCCCCACCCAGCTGATTGGCATAAATAAAGATTTGAGCCGCCTTTTCGACCAGTTCACACGCTGTAAAAGCTTCAGTCAGTGATTGTCCGCACCCGATTACCCCATGATTAGCTAAAAGAACGGCATTTCTGCTTCCTAATGCTTGCACAGCGTTATCGGCCAACTCTTTCGTCCCTGGTAATGCATAAGCAGCTACTTCAATTGCACCACCGGCAAGTTGAACTAAATCCTCAATTATCGGCGGAATGGGCTTGCGGGCAACCGCGCAAGCGCTGGCAAAAACACTATGCGTATGGACAATTGCCTTAACATCAGAGCGGGCCTGATAGATAGCGCTGTGTAACGGCAGCTCGGAAGATGGAACGAGTCGGCCCTCAATTACTTTCCCATTATAGTCAACCAGGACAATATCATCTGATTGCAATTCCCGGTAATCGCGTCCCGATGGCGTTATAGCTATTAAGCGATTACAGGCAGTGCGGGCGCTAATATTCCCCCACGTGCCTGCAACCAAATTTTTATCGACTAATTTAAAACCAGTTTGTAAAATGTCATTTTTAAGTTGGTTTATCATTTCCAAAGCCATGCCTCCGAATGATCAGCGTAAGTTATGCTTGCTGCAAATAATCAATTTGTTCTGCAGTTAAATGATCAATGGACATACTCATAGCTTGCAGTTTTAAAGCTGCTATTTTTAAGTCAAGCTCGTGAGGTAATTTGTGCACATTATTTTCCAGCCCATCATGATGTTCCAAAATGTGTAAAACAGACAATGCTTGCATCGCAAAAGAAAGATCCATAATCTCAGTAGGATGTCCGTCACCTGCAGCAAGGTTGACCAAGCGGCCTTCAGCTAGCAAATAAATTTTCCGGCCGTCTTGCATGACGAATTCTTCGATATTTTTGCGCACTTTTCTAATTGACACAGCGAGCTGACCAAGATGTTCTTTGTTAATTTCCACGTCGAAATGGCCTGCGTTGGCCATCATGGCGCCGGATTTCATTTTTAACAGATGTTCGCGGACGATTACATCCTTACAACCAGTCAGGGTAACAAATATGTCTCCTAATGGTGCAGCTTGCAACATTGGCATTACCTGAAAGCCGTCAAAAACAGCTTCAATAGCCTTGATAGGATCTATCTCGGTAATAATAACGTTAGCACCAAGTCCTTTGGCTCTCATAGCGACGCCCTTACCGCACCATCCGTATCCCGCTACTACGACGGTTTTACCGGTTACCGTCAAATTAGTAGTTCGCATGATCCCATCCCATGTGGATTGGCCGGTCCCATAGCGGTTATCAAAAAGATATTTGCAATTGGCATCATTAACAGCAATCATAGGGAATTTCAGCTTCCCGGCATCTGCCAGGCTGCGAAGCCGTATAACACCTGTAGTTGTTTCTTCTGAGCCGCCCAGAATTCCTGCTGCCAGCTCGGAACGATTACCATGCAGTAAGGCAACTAGATCTCCCCCGTCATCAATAATGATGTCCGGCTTAGTATCCAAAGCCTTATGTAGAAAGTGTTCATACTCTTCTTCTGTTGTATTATACCATGCATAGACAGTGATTCCCTGTTCTACCAAAGCAGCTGCCACATCATCCTGTGTAGATAAAGGATTACTGCCAGTGATGCAGACGTTGGCGCCGGCATTTTGCATTACGAGCGCCAAATAGGCTGTCTTTGCTTCTAAATGCATTGTAATGACCAGGTTTTTCCCGGCTAGTGGTTTCGTTTTAGATAAATCCTCGTTTAATATAGTAAGGACAGGCATAAACTCTTTAACCCAATTGATTTTGTCATGACCTTGAGGGGCAAGAGCCATATCCCGAACGATTGATTTCATTTATTTTCCACCTTTCTGTTGTTTGAGTTGACTGATTGCTTGATGATAAGGGGCCTTTAAAATACCAAACTCAGTAATAATAGCTGAAACCAGATGGTTTGGTGTAACATCAAAGGCCGGATTAAACACATCCACACCTTCAGGTGCTATTATGGCAGATATTCAAAATTTACAAAGACAACATCAGGAAATAAAAGAGCTTGTTGCACAATTAGCTACATATGACAGAGAAGTTATCGTACAGGAAAAAGCCTTTGATATTTCCTTAATCCTCGGTAAGATGGCCGGTAAGATAAAACTTCATTTATTAGCAGATGACCGGTATGTATATCCGTCGCTGGCAACTCATCAAAGTACGGAAATTAGAGCGATCAGCCAAAAATTTGCCGACGAAATGGGTAATTTAGCGAGTGCTTTTGGTCAATTTCAGGAAAATTATGCAGGTGCCAGCAAGATAAGAGCGTTGGCTAAAGACTTTGTTTCCGATTCAAAGATAATTATTAAAGCGATAATGGAACGTATCGAACGCGAAGATAAGAGCTTATACCCGCTGTTACATCACAAATAACAAGGACCTCCAGGGCTGTTCAAAGCCATGGAGGTCCTTTACTTATATAGAGTTTAACCTTCCTCTATGCAGGGCGTTGTGGGATCAGTTGTACCATAAAACAAGAGTAAAGGAACGACTACCAGTAAAGCGCAAGCTAAATACATATAGGATAGTCCAATATGATCAGAGAGGATGCCAAGTAAAATAGATCCCAGGCCCACACCAAGATCAAAAGCAGTGAGAATAGTCCCGTTGGCTACTCCCCGCCGAAAGGGTTCCACCCGGTTGATGGCTAAGGCGAGTGTTGTCGGCTGCACAATACCGAAACCAATGCCCAGGCATAAACCGGACAATATAAATAATAAATAGCTGTCAGCGATAAATAAAAGTACAAAAGATAAGGCCAAAGCGGTAAACCCTATAGCCATAATGGCCTTAGGGCCATTGATGTCAAGCTCTCTGCCTGCATATGGCCGGCTAAGCACAAGTGTGCAGGCATAGGCTAAAAAGTAACTGCCTGGATTTTCAATTCCAATCCCTTTGCCTAGCAAAATAACGAAGGAAATTATACTGCCATAAAGCAAGGAAATAAAGAAGGTAATGGCAGCATAGATAAAAACCGATCCCTCGAAAAGGGCATCAAGGCGTAATTTAACAGGCGTTTTTTTGATATTATCCATCTGATAAGTAATGGCAAGTACACAGACCAAAGCGACTGCTGCTAACAGTGAACTAACGGTAAACAAAACGGTAAAGCCTAATTGATTTACTATTAGCAGTCCCAGTGCCGGTCCTGCTGCCATCGCGAAGGTGTTTGATAATCCATAGTAGCCGATGCCTTCACCACGCCGCTCCGCCGGAACAATATCGGTGGCTACTGTGCCGGCGGCAGTTGTAGCAAAACCCCAGCATAAACCATGGACCATTCTAATGATAAATAAAAGCAATAAAGTGGTAGCAAAGTTATAGATTGCGATAGCTAGTACTAATAAGAATAATGTGACAAACAGCACTATTTTACGTCCGATTGTATCGAGTGCAAATCCAGCTATTGGACGGGCAATTACAGCTGCCAGAGCAAAAAATCCAAAGATATAACCTACAGTACTGACATCGCTGCCCAAATAATCGGTAACAAATAGGGGTAACGTAGGCAATAAACAATAGAAGCTAATAAATACCATGAGATTTGCTGAAAAGATCAGCAGGAAGTCTTTAGTCCACAGTTTTTGCTGCAGTGTAGTAGTGGTTTTCATAGAAGAACTCCTTGTACAATTAAATGATAGTAGTTTAACATTCGAATTAAGGATTACATTTACCTGCTAATTGGAAGAGCAACTTTATAGATTTGATGAAATCTTCACTCGTGATACCATTGTATTTTTAAGGCGAACAAAAACAACAAAAATACTGTATACATACAATAATTTTGCTGGACATTGTAAAACAATGGCAGTAAAATATACAATATCATAAAAATGAAACGCCGTACCGCTCAGCGGTACAATGCTTTTATATAAGGAGATTTTGACATGGAATGGCTTGACCGATTTACTAGTGTCATGGATAGTGTCAGTGATGCCGCTTCAGATGGTATCGGGATAACAGGTATGATGCAAAAAACAGGGCTGAGCAAAGGGACTCTTCACCGGATGGTACAGGATATGGTTAGTCATGATTTGCTCATTCAAGTCGCTGCAACAAAAAAATACCGCTTAGGGCCGAGATCGCTGGTATGGGGCAGTAATTTTATTATCGGTCAGGATCCGGCGAATTTGCTTTCCAGTTCTTGTGATTTACTAGCAGAAAGTACTAATTTGTATGTCTTCTTATGCCGGTTTGAACGGGGCGATGTGTATTGTATTTATACCCGCCAGCCCCAAAATGGACAAAAGAAATATTTCGTACATGTTGGGCAGCGGATGCCTTTGCATTGCACCGCTGCCGCCAAAGCGATTTTGGCTTTTCTTCCGCCTGTTGAAGTGGAGAAGTGGTTTGCCAAGCATACACTGCCTTCTTTCACGGCAAGGACGAAAACTGTTTTACAAGATGTTATGGCAGAGTTTCCAGCTATACAGCAATCACAGGTTGCCTTTTGCTGGGAAGAACTCGAAATTGGTGTTTCTGCAATTTCAACTCCCGTGTTTGCCGACAAAGGCCAGCCAGCATTTAGTATCAGCCTGATTGGCGAGTCATCTCATATTAAAAAGAATCAGCATGTACTGATGGAAGAAATTATTCAGGCCGGGGTAAAAGCCAGTAAGCACATGCAGATGGCTTATGCACTTACGTCAGCAAAGGGGTAATGAGTTATGCAATGGCAATTCATAGCAGGTACCGTTCTTGCTAATCAATGTATTGATAAAGATATCTGGCAGCTTACCATTCAGTGTCCGGAAATTGCTGCGAAATGTAAACCAGGTAATTTTATTATGCTGCGGACATGGAATAATGAGACTTATTTACCTCGTCCAATGGCTGTTTATAAACATGATGAGGTTTGTCTGGAAGTAGTGTATCGCATAAAAGGTTTGGGTACAGAACTATTAATGGCAGCACTTCCGGGAAGCGCAATTAGGCTGATGTGACCGCTAGGCTCGGCGGTAACGCATACTTTTGCAGGCAAGAAGGTTGCGCTAATCGGCCGGGGAGTGGGAATAACGCCGCTCATGCCGGTAGCCCAGACAGCAGCAGAGCAGGGAGCAGCCAGCATAACAACTTTTCTTTCGGCCCGGCAGCCTTCACTTCTCCTTGGTCAAGAAGATTTTGGTCAGTGGGGAAAGGTGTACATACAAACGGACGACCAGGACACAACGATGATAACAGAGATATTGGCTAAGCTGCTAGCAGCGGGAAAACAATTCGACTATATTTACTTATCCGGCTCCAAGAGACTGGTAAAACATTGTCAAGCATTAGCTGATGCTTATTCTTTTCATGCTTTTGTATTTTTAGAATCAAGGATGGCCTGTGGTATCGGTTATTGCAAAGGCTGTGCGGTAGAGATCAAGTCGGAGCAGCATAAATACTCTCTTTGTTGTAAGGAAGGACCGTTATATGCTGTAGAGGATGTGGTGTTCAATTGAAAGTGGATGTAGCGTGCACCCTGGGAAGCTTATTACTCAAAAATCCAATCATGCCGGCATCAGGCTGTTATGATTGGTATCCTTCCAGTGATGAAATTCATCCCGATGAATTTGGGGCTATCGTTCTGAAGAGCGTTACTTTATACCCAAGAACAGGGAACCCTCCGCCTAGAATTGCTGAAACACCGCAAGGGATGCTGAATGCTATTGGGATACCATCAGATGGGGCTAGGGTGTTTATTCATGAAGTGCGGACAAAATGGTCACAAGTAACTGTTCCGGTAATTGCCAGTATATCGGCAGCTTCTCCGCAGGAATATGCCGAAGTAGCTGCTTTGTTAGATAAAGAGCCGGCTATAGCAGCACTGGAAATTAATCTTTCCTGTCCCAATCTGCATCACAATATTACCCCTGCGCAGGATCCGGAGTTGCTAAAAGAGTGTTTGTCCGCAGTCCGTCAGGCTACAACAAAGGTGATCATTGCCAAATTGTCTCCTAATGTTACGTCGATTGCTAAAATGGCAGCTATCTGTGAGGCGGAAAAAGCAGATGCAATATCGCTTATTAATACGGTCCGTGGCATGGTTATTGATATCCATGCCAGGAGGCCCTTACTGGGGAATATCTGCGGAGGGCTATCGGGTCCGGCTATTAAGCCAATTGCTGTAGCTATGGTCTATGAAGTATACAGCACAGTCAATATACCGATAGTTGGTGTTGGCGGAATATGCCAGGCCGAGGATGCGTTGGAATTTTTTTTAGCAGGTGCTTCGGCAGTGCAAATTGGAAGTGGCTTATTTCGCAATCCCCATGCTGCTCGTACTGTTTTAGCCGGTATTGAGCATTATCTAACAATAAATGGTTTTAGCAGTATTCAGGAGCTTATCGGCTTGGCTCAAACAGCGCAGATTTATCGTCAATAAGAAAAAGGGGTGAGGACAATTGGAAAAAACAAATGGTCGCCTGATCATTGCGCTTGATGTACCGACACTTGAGGACGTAACCCATATAGTTGATACAGTAGGTGATTTAGTAGATTGCTACAAGGTGGGTATGGAGGCTTTTTATGGTATGGGCCATACCGTGCTGGCTCAACTGGCCAGCCGCAATAAAAAAGTGTTTGTTGATCTCAAGTTGCATGATATCCCTACAACGGTAAGCAAGACGGTCAAAGCTCTTTGTCAGTTTTCTCCGGCCTTTATTACGCTCCACGCCGCAGGTGGAGTGAAAATGCTGAAAGCAGCCATGGAAGAGGCCGATACATGGGCAGCCCGGTACCAGCGCCCCCGCCCTAAGCTGCTGGCTATTACCGTGCTAACCAGCTTGGGTGAACGGGATTGGGTAGAGATTGGCTATCAAAGCCCTATTCGGGAATCGGTTTTGCGTATGGCCGTTATGTGTAAAGAGGCCGGAATGGACGGGGTGGTGGCTGCTCCTCAGGAAGCCTCAGCCATTCGCGCCTTATGTGGTTCAGAGTTTCTTATTGTAACTCCAGGCATCCGTTTACAGCCGGAACGAAATGGTGATCAGACCAGAACGGCAACACCCGCCCAGGCACTTAAGGCAGGGGCGCATTACCTGGTTGTGGGACGGCCTATTTTATCTGTAGCTGATCCGCGCGAAGAAGTGACTAGTATATTACAAGATATGAATGAGTATATGGGCAAACCTAAAGCACAATAAAATAGCAATGTGATTTATGGGGGGGGAAACGTTTGTCTACGCTACTGTTAAAAAATGGCCGTGTTATTGATCCAGGACAAGATATTGATATCATTGCTGATGTGTTAATTAAAGAAGGGAAAATAGCAGCAATTGCACCCAATATTGAACATGGCAGCTATCAGCAGATAGAGTGTAGCGGTCTATGGATTACTCCCGGGTTGGTAGATGGGCACTGTCATTTGCGTGAGCCCGGAGCAGAGCATAAAGAGACAATTGCAACAGGAACCCAAGGGGCAGCACGGGGCGGGTTTACGACTATTGTGGCAATGGCTAATGTCAATCCCGTTCCGCATAGTTTGCATGAATACAATAAAATACAAAAAATTATTAAGCAAACGGCAGTTGTACGAGTCGTTCAGGCTGCGAGTGTGACTAAGGATTTAAAGGGCCGCGATCTTTGCGACATGGCGACACTGGCGGCGGCAGGGGTCAGGATTTTTTCCGACGATGGTTATTTTATTGACCGCGCAGCCGTGCTATACCAGGCATTAAAGCTGGCTGCAAAGCTGGATGTGACACTAGCTCTGCACGAAGAAGACACATCATTAAAACTCTATTGGCCTACTGCTTATGAACCGCTTAATGAAATAGTCGCTATCGCACGGGATTTGGAAATTTTACGTGTTACTGGAGGAAAGGTTCATTTTCAACATATTAGTACAGCTAGAGGCGTGGAGCTTATTCGTAATGCCAAGAAGGAAAAACTCAATATTACAGCCGAGGCATGCCCTCATCACCTTACTTTAACAGCAGATGACGTCTATGTACACGGTACGGATGCCAAGATGGCTCCGCCCCTCAGAACAGAGGAAGATATTGCAGAACTGATGAAGGGATTAGATGACGGCACAATAGACCTTATTGCTACCGATCATGCACCACATGGAGAAGATGATAAGAATACTGCTTTTGATCTGGCTGCTAATGGTATAGTAGGTTTTGAGACAGCGTTGCCGCTGTTGATCACAGAATTGATTTATCGGAAAGGTTTATCACCCTCGTGGTTAATTAAACGGATGAGTACTATTCCTGCGAAGGTTTTTGATTTGCCAGGAGGCAATCTTCGGCTAGGAAATCCGGCCGATATTTGTGTTATTGATCCTAAGCAGGAATGGATCATTGATAAACAGCAAATGGCATCCAAAAGCCGTAATACACCCTATCATAATAGAGTGGTTCAAGGGAAGATTGTACGGACTTTAGTAGATGGAAAAATTGTCTTTGAAGGGAGGTGAGCTGGTTACATAGTGGTTAAATTTGGTTACATTGTGGTTAAATTTGGTTGCATATTAAAGGGGGAGAAGAGAATGGCAGATCTCGAAAAAAAACAGGATTTATTTTCCGGTGATGATGAGGCGACCTGGAAACGCAGATGGAAGATGATGTACGCTGCAATAGCAGGCTATGCGATGGACGGCCTTGACATGCTGGTATTATCGTTTGCTATGACCGCTATCTTAAAAGAGTTTGGCTTATCTTTTGCAGAAGGCGGACTAATTGCAACTTACACACTCATTGGCGCAGTTCTTGGCGGGTATGTTTTTGGCATTATGGCTGATTATGTAGGCCGGGTGAAGGTATTTGCCTTTACAATTATATTATTTTCCATTTTTACCGGGCTTTGCGCATTGGCAGGCTCGGTGCAGGAGCTAAATATCTACCGCTTTCTTGCCGGGTTGGGACTGGGCGGTGAATTCGGTATTGGTATGACTTTAGTAGCTGAAACCTGGCCTGCTGACAAACGGGCCCGTGCCACAGCCGGAGTTGCCATGGGATGGCAGCTGGGAGTTGTATTGGCTGCTGTGATTGCTGCGCTAGTCATACCCATGTATGGCTGGAGAGGTCTTTTCTTAGTAGGGGCACTGCCTGCCTTATTTGCAGCGTGGTCGCGTTATGGCTTGCCTGAACCGGATATTTGGCTTTCACGTAAACAACAGAAAAAAAATATCAGCGAAAAATTAGCTGCCGGTATACAACTTTCAGAAGATGAGAAAATAGTATTAAAAGAAACAAGCAAATTTCCGCTTGCCCATCTGTTTACCGACACACGCAAAACGACTACTACGATAGCTCTTACAATTATGACAAGCGTTCAAAACTTTGGCTATTACGGTATTATGATCTGGCTGCCAACTATTCTGATGCAGAAGCATAACTTGACGTTAAATAAGACGACCACCTGGATGGTGGTGACAGTTATTGGCATGATAATCGGCATTTATATATTTGGTTATTTTGCAGACCGTGTCGGTAGAAGAACAGATCGCACGGGATTTTATCTGCTTCGGCCGTCCGGACGCTGCTTTAGTTGTTCTGGACGCAACCTGCCTGGAACGCAATTTAAATTTAGCTCTCCAGGTAATGGAGATAACACCTGATGTTATTGTTTGTGTCAACCTGGTAGATGAAGCCCGCAAGAAAAATATTCATGTTAATACCAGCATGCTGGAAAAAGAATTAGGTGTCCCGGTTGTTGCTACTGCCGCCAGAACGGGAGAAGGGCTGGATAAACTGAAAGAAACACTTTATCAGGTTGCCAGCGGAGCGCATAAAACACAACCGCGACAGGTACGCTATTCACCGCAGGTAGAAGAGGCAATTGCCAAGCTTGTACCGCAAATAGCACGTGTAATTGATCACCAACTAAATCCACGCTGGGTAGCTTTGCGGCTGCTCGATGGCGACCGGGCCTTCATTGAAAGCATAAGCCGCCACCTCGATATAGAAATGGGCCCGGAAGCGTCGGAGGTGGCTGCTCAATGACCGGTATCGTAAAGCCAATCAGTACATTGGCACAAATATGTACTCAGGCAGAAAAACTACGGCTCCAGTCGGGTACAGCACTAGGTGATGCCATTGTGTCGGATATTTATGCCAATGCCGAAGAAATTGCTCGTAAGGTTGTTATTAAACCTGATAATACGAGGTCAAACTGGGAAACCCGGCTCGATGATATTCTTACCTCCCGCCTTTTTGGCTACCCGATTATGTTGACACTTTTAGGGCTGATCTTTTGGATTACCATAGTCGGGGCGAATGTTCCTTCCGGCATGATTGCAGACGTTCTGTTCGTATTCCAGGACCAGCTTACTGAGTGGTTCCAGCTTGCCGGGGCTCCTGACTGGCTCCATGGTATACTGGTACTCGGCATGTATCGCGGCCTGGCCTGGGTTATTTCCGTCATGTTGCCGCCAATGGCAATTTTCTTTCCCCTATTTACACTGCTCGAAGACCTGGGCTATCTGCCCCGGGTTGCCTTCAATCTTGATAATGCTTTTAAAAAGTGCAAGGCCAGCGGCAAACAGATTCTTACCATGTGCATGGGATTTGGCTGTAATGCCGCAGGAGTTGTCTCAGCCCGAATCATTGATTCGCCGCGTGAGAGACTCATCGCGATCATAACCAACAACTTTGTTCCCTGCAATGGCCGTTTTCCTACTCTTATTGCGATAGCAACAATATTTGTAGCCGGCTACTTTGCACCTGAACTGGAAACACCAATTGCTGCACTTACCATTACTGCCCTGGTTTTCCTTGGTATTGTTATCACCTTCGCTGTATCCTGGGTTTTGTCCCACACCATTTTAAAAGGAGAGCCTTCCGCCATGGTGCTGGAGCTGCCTCCTTACCGCAAACCACAGATTGGTGCAGTAATCTACCGTTCGATGATCGACCGTACCTACTTTGTTTTAAAGCGGGCAGTAATCATGGCAGCTCCGGCCGGCGCTATCACTTGGATTCTCGCCAATGTCACCGTAGGAGATACCAGTATTCTAAATCATATGGTTACTTTCCTACAGCCTTTTGCTTATGCTATCGGACTTGATGGTTATATCCTGCTAGCCTTTATCTTAGGCTTGCCGGCCAATGAGATTGTTGTCCCTATTTTGCTTATGAGCTACTTGTCCACCGGTTATATGATTGAAGTAGAAGATCTGTCGGAGCTGCATCAAATTTTTATTGCCCATGGCTGGACGTGGCTCACCGCCGTAAACACACTGTTATTCTGTCTGCTTCATTGGCCTTGTGCGACTACGCTACTTTCTACATATAAAGAGTCTGGCAGCAAAAAATGGACCTTCTTGGCTTTTCTACTCCCTACAGTGATTGGTTTCGCCGTCTGTTTTGTTGTTGCACAAACTGCCCGTCTACTGGGACTGGCCTAAAGAAATTACTGAGGCTGCTTGCCCGGCGGCCTCAGTTTACTCGCTTGTCACTTCCCGGTGACTTGTAATAAAAGATGTAAGTTGTTCGTGAATAGTCGGGTTTTGTTTCATAAAAGATACGAAAGACTGTATGACGTTGATTGTGGATACCGACAAATAATGTTCCATAGCTTCGGCTTCGGCACTAATATTGCACTCAGCACTCAGTATTAGGAGAAAATCCTGAAGAATCTGATTGCGTTTTACGAGAAAGCTGCCAATACGCTTTCCTTTATCAGTAAGGCCAATCAGTCCATAACGCTGATAAGTAATACATTCTTTTAACTTTAATCGGCGAAGAGCCTTGGTAACAGATGGCTGAGCAACCTCTAATTTATGACTAATCTCTGACACTCTGACAATAGGCTGAGTCAGTGAAAACCGGTATATTTCTTCTAAATAGTCTTCCAGACTAGGAGATAATTCAGATGAACTTTTTTCTTTTTTGCTGTCTCCCCTGCTGCTTGCCATAGTCATCCACCTCAATATTCTTGCGTCTTTCGCCTCTCGCTTCAATTGATAATCATTATCACCATAATGTTTTGGTATAACACTATATTCTATGCGGCTCATCCTCTAATTGGACTGATAAACAAAAAAAAGATAGCTAAATCATTCTAAATAAAAAACAACCGGAAACCGGTTGTTTTTTAGCCATGAGTATTCAGTAAGCCGAGTCCTGTTCCGCCTGCGCGGTGATGATCATCTATCTAGGCCGGCAGTTACCTGACGGCTCAAGCGACACAACCCGGAAGGTCAGCGGGCAGCTTCATACCTTCCCTATTCGGTCTTGCTCCAGGTGGGGTTTACCTAGCCAGCCAGTCACCTGACTGCTGGTGCGCTCTTACCGCACCGTTCCATCCTTACCGGCCAAAGCCGGCGGTCTACATTTCTGTGGCACTATCCCTAAGGTCGCCCTCGCTGGACGTTATCCAGCACCCTGCCCTACGGAGCCCGGACTTTCCTCGAACACTTCACAAGTGCTCGCGATCATCTTTCTTACTCATGGCAATATAGCATTGTCTGAGCAATTAGAATATCATAATGCGAGGAAAAGATCAACTGGTTATATCTGGCTAAGTCTTTGCCTCAAGGTCTCAACAGCATTTTGAATATCAGCAGCACCTACTAGCTCTGTGACTAAAGCAAACTGCGAGACTCCCCGGCGTTTGAGTTCACCAATATTATGCTCTTTAATACCGCCAATAGCCACAAAGGGCAATGAAATGTGCTCAACCACATATTGCAAATAATCAAATCCTACGGGAGCACAAACATCTTTTTTAGTAGCAGTACTAAAAACAGGCCCAACACCAATATAATCGACAACTCCGCTTTGTACAGCAGCCTGTGCCTCTGCCGGTTTATGCGTAGAGAGGCCAAGAATCAGCTGATCACCAATCAACTGCCGAACTGCTTCAACAGGTAAATCCTCCTGTCCGATATGAACTCCATCAGCCTCGACCAACAGTGCCAAGTCAATATGGTCATTGACAATAAAGGTGACCTTGGCCTGGCGGGTTATTTCACGAATCGCAAGGCACTCCTGATACATCAGCCGCGACTTCTTCTCTTTTTCCCGGTATTGCACCACTTTAATGCCTGCATCAACCAGTTGTCTAACGACTTCCACATTGCTGCGTCCTAATGAATGCTCCTCTGAGGTAATGCCATATAAGTCGGTTGTTAAAAAGTTATGCATTGCCGCTTTCACTTGCATAAGTTACTCCCCTTCCTTCGATGCTTTCTATAATTTAATAAAAACATCCTGATTAACAATATCGCTATGAATCTCGATCTGCCAGCCTGCCTTACGGGAAGCACCTTGTAAATAATCAACAAGTGTTGCAATCACCGGCTGCTCAGTAGCAAAATGGCCGGCATCAATGACTGTCAAACCGCTTGCAGCAGCCTCTTGGGCTTCATGATATTTTACATCTCCCGTAATCAGTACATCTGCCCCGGCAGCTACCGACTGCCCGATCAGGCTGGCTCCGCTGCCGCCACAAAGGGCAACTGTTTCAATCTGCTTAGCAAGCGGCCCTGCTGCAGTCACCTGCTTTATCCCTAATGCCGATTTAACCTGTGTAACAAAATCATGAAATGCAAGAGGCCGGGGCAATTTGCCTAGGCGGCCCAGACCTTGCCGGATGCCCTCATTGGCAAGTGGATATATATCGTAGGCCACTTCTTCATACGGATGAGCCTTGATCATAGCTGTTATTATACGCTTACTGATTGACTGGGGCAAAATGGTTTCCAAACGGC
>Ga0366787_1053_pt1 | contig 17591 bp, 17 predicted proteins | sample TotcelN113001M10_FD_207045 | JGI IMG/M metagenome (GOLD analysis project Ga0366787, IMG submission 207045) | Enriched cells from coal bed in the Powder River Basin, Montana, United States - Total cells N11 rep2 HSBNCT.N11.300.1.M10 ...
GTAGAACAAAACCAGGGGGAATTACCTGGGCAACTACATCGATGGGCAGCTTTGACCACGTAATGGCATTGAAATTTGCCGAAAATACCAAATCTAAGGTCGTTCTTTTGCCTAACAGTTCTGATGGTGATGCAGTTGTAGCGGTTCTGGGCGGCAATGCCGATTGCGTCAGTCTTAATCCGCGCGGAATCATTGGCCAGGTTAAAGCCGGGAAAATGAGGATACTTGCCGTCTCGACAGCACAGCGTGTACAAGGGATCGATGCTCCAACCTTGCGCGAAGCCGGAGTAGATATTGCCTTAGGCGGACCGAGAGGGGTGGCTGCCCCTAAGAATATTCCGCCTGAAGCTAAGGCTTTTCTCGTCAGCACCTTTAAAAAATTATCCGAACATGAGCGCTGGAAGAAATATGTGCAAGAATCCTATGCAGTTCCTACAAATATATTTGGAGATGACATCGTCAAGTTCTTGCAGGAGCAAACCGAATATGTCACACCTGTATTTAAAGAAGCAGGGTTAATCAAGAATTAGTCCAGTTGCCGTGCGGAATTTCCTCCAAAGCACGGAAACTCTGGGAGGGAGACTTTTATGGTAAAAAGAGATCTAGCAGGTGGAATACTATTCGTTTTACTGGGTTTAGTGACACTTAAGGCGTCTTTGGGACTTGAATATTATTCCGAGTATGGACCGGGACCGGGATTTATGCCCTTTTGGCTGTCCCTTATATTAATCGCATGTTCGCTGATAGTGTTGATTCCGGCCTGTAAGTCGCTGCGTGCAGGAAAAGGAAACGAGCCGGTTACTGATGAAGAACTCTTAATGTTCACCAAACCTCTGGCGGTTTTCGGTGGTCTGGGCGCTCTTTTATTAGTAGCGATCCTGCTTGAAGATATAGGCTTTGTAATTTCTGCCAGCATAGCTATTACAATTTATGTTAAGTTAATCAAACCGGAGTTTCGCTGGAGGAGCTCGGTAGCCCTGGGAGTGGTTGCAGCAATTATGATCTATAGTCTTTTTAGTTTAGCGCTGGGCATAAATCTTCCGAGGGGTGTGTTGCCGATATGATTGAGAACTTGTTAATAGGTTTCGGGCATGCTTTAAGTCCGTATATTCTTTTTTACACCTTTATGGGTACGCTTGTAGGCACGGCAGTAGGCGTTTTGCCCGGCCTGGCGCCTTCGGCTACCATTGGCATATTGCTGCCGATAACCTTCGGCATGGATCCTCTTTCCGCTATGGCAATGTTGTGCGGTATTTATTACGGGGCTCAGTATGGGGGTTCTACGACATCCATCCTGCTTAACATGCCGGGGGAATCGGCATCAGTCGTCACCTGTCTGGATGGACATCAAATGGCGAAACAGGGCCGGGGCGGGGTCGCTCTGGGGATAGCCGCCATCGGGTCGTTCGTAGCCGGCATTGTTGGCACCGCTCTTTTGTTACTGTTGGGCGAGCCGCTCTCCCAAGCCGCACTGGCCTTCGGTCCGGCTGAATATACGATTTTAATGGCTCTTGGTCTCAGTATGGCAACAAGTTTTGGTGGACGTCAGTCCAAAGCGGTGATCATGTGTATTGTCGGTCTATTAATGGGGACGATCGGGACCGACAGCTTTTCCGGAATCAACCGCTTTACATTTGATGTTATCTATCTGGAGCAAGGGCTTGATCTTGTACCGGTGTTGATGGGACTATTTGCGATGAGTGAAATCGTTAGTGAAATGGAAAAAGGGATCGTTAAGAGTCCGGAACTGCTGGCGGTAAGCACTCGCCTCAGGGATCTTATGCCTAAGCTTGCCGACCTGAAACAATCGTTTGGACCCATGCTGCGGGGCGCATTCGGGGGCTTTCTGATCGCCGTGCTGCCGGGGATAGGCGCTACTGCAACCTCCTTTATGTCCTATGCAGTAGAGCAGAAGCTTTCGAAACATCCGGAAGAGTTTGGACACGGTGCAATCGAAGGGGTTGCCGGGCCGGAAACTGCCAACAATGCTGCATCCATTGGCGCTATGGTTCCATTATTCACGCTTGGAATACCCGGTACGGCGACGGCAGCGATACTGGCCGGCGGAATGCTGATGTATGGCTTGATTCCGGGGCCGCTGCTTTTCCAGGAACACACCGAGTTCATCTATGGATTGATTGCGACGATGTTTGTCGGTAATGTCTTGCTCGTTGTGCTGAATCTGCCTCTTATTAGTTTTTGGATTAAGATGCTGAAGGTACCACTGCACATTCTCTACCCGATTGTAATCGGGATCATCATTGTAGGCGGATACTCTGTTAACTTCGATCCGCTTGACCTTGTGGTTATAACAATATTCGGCTTGCTGGGCTATCTTGCCAATAAGAGCAAATTCCCCACCGCTCCCTTAATTTTAGGGTTCTTTTTGGGACCGGCCTTTGAAGCCAATGTCAGAAAAGCACTCATCGTGGGACGGGGAGATATGATGGTCTTTTTACAAAGCCCTGTTTCAATGGTGTTGATAACCTGTATTATTGCCGTATTGCTTGGTCCAACTATTGTTGGGTTTATCAGACAGAAAAATACCTCTCAGTACGGCCGTACCGGTTGATTTGAGGAATGCAGAGCGTTGATGTCGCAGAGTATTCAAAAGCTGGGTACAGAGCGTGCATCAGAATAAGAGATAAGCAGAAGTGACCAGCTTTATACTGGTCACTTCTATTTTATAATTGCAAAAAATTTGATAAAATGGCGATGAAAGCGGTAGCAGCCGTTTGATCGCTTCGGCGCTCAGAGACTGATACGAATTATGCTGTTAAGGGCGGCGAAATGCAAATATGGATATGCAGGCAGTTAACAACATCCTTATCGTCATCCTGCTTGGCGCCATTGGCGGTGGAGCAGGATTATTAACTAGAAGTGTTGCTTTGGTATTTATCGGGCCAATTATTTTGATTGGCGCTTATCAGATTTATATTGGCAGTTTATATGGAGTTCCCTCCTGGGCCCGGCTGGTAATTCAAATTGCTGCTGGCTTTGTGCTGGGAGCAAATTTTGCCCAAATATCGGTAGTCACTATGAAGAATGTTATAAAACCGGCGATTGCAGTAGCCGCGATTATGCTGGCAGGAGGTGTAGCAATTGGCTACACCATATTTTCGTTCACTGACTGGGATTTAAAGACCTGTATATTAGCGACTACCTTCGGCGGTCAAACGGAAATGCTGCTTATTGCCGAGGGAGCGGGGGCTAAGACGGAAAAAGTGATTATCCTGCAGTTTATCAGAAACCAAGCCGCCTTGCTGTTGATGTTTCCTTTATCCCGACTTATTTTACGAATAGAGGCTGGTAAAAATAAGGGAGGGCAAGCATGAAAAATTGGTGTAAAGCGGCATTTGCTTCTGCCTTCTGTGGTCTATTGCTAAGCTATCTGGGTGTCCCGGCAGGGGCTTTTATCGGAGCCATCTTTGGTTCGGCAGCCACACAAATCAGTTTGAAGTTTAGAATTAAAGTGCCCCGTTTAGCGAAGCGGCTGCTTAGAATATGTGTTGGTTGTCTTGTTGGATTAAGCATTACGGCGGAAGGCTACTATCAATCGCAGGGTATCTTTTGGCCCATCCTGGTTACCATCATGGGGACGTTTGTCACTACGCTGACGGCAGCATTTGTGGTGATTAAAAAGTTCAGGATGAATCTGACGGAAGCATTGCTTGGCACAATTCCGGCAGGCGCGACTGAGATGAGTGTCAATGCGGAGGAATTTAATGGCGATCCTGTTGTCATTGCAACTATGCATCTATTCCGCTTGATAAGCATTATTGCCTTGATACCATTCATATTATTGTTATGTAAATAGTAAGGCACCTTTACCTGACAGGTATAAATCACGTCGGTTAAAAAACCAGCAAGGTTAGTTGCTGGTTTTTTTATTTTGCAGGATAATTTTGTCGTTTCGTGTAAGTTATTATATAACAAGGTGTTCGTAGGGCTATTTGCGTATACATAACCTTCGTGATGGTGGGTTAAACTGCTAACACTGCATAGTATTAACAAGCTGAGCCCTCCAGCCATTTATACGCAGGAAAGCAAGCGGATAAGGGCCAGACCTCTAACGGCTGTGGCTTGATCATTTGAATGGATAACCAGTTGAAAGGAATGTGACTGTACATGTGGTTTTCAAAATCACAGGAAGAAGTTCTTAGCGAATATAATGTCAGCCCGGCTGCCGGACTGACTACAGAGGAAGCGCAAGCAAGGCTTGCTAAATATGGAGAAAACAAGCTGAAGGGCAAACCTAAAAAAAGCTTGATAGCATTATTTTTTGCCCAGCTTCAGGATATGTTAATTTATGTTTTGCTAGGTGCAGCAGTCATTACTGTGTACATTGGCGAATATGTAGACTCGATTATTATCCTGTTGGTAGTTGTTTTAAATGCCGTTATAGGAGTCTTTCAAGAGTATAAAGCAGAAAAGGCCATAGAAGCACTTCAGGAAATGACTACGCCGAGAGCACTTGTAAGGCGTGACGGCGAAGTAAGGGAAATCAATTCCGAGGAAATTGTCCCTGGCGATATTGTTGTCCTTGATGCCGGCAGATTTGTACCTGCCGATCTTAGACTGATAGAAAGTGCCAATCTGAAAATAGAAGAATCATCGCTTACGGGAGAATCTGTCCCGTCTGAGAAGAATGCAAGCGATATACACGATGACCCGAAGACACCGATCGGCGATAAAACAAATATGGCCTTCATGTCAACACTGGCTACCTATGGCAGAGGTGAAGGCGTTGTTGTAGCAACTGCGATGGATACGGAAATTGGCAGGATCGCGACGATACTCGATGAAGATATTGAAGAAATGACGCCGCTGCAAAAAAGACTGGATGAGTTAGGCAAGGCATTAGGCTTGATTGCGATTGGCATATGTGTGCTGATCTTTGTCATTGCTCTATTCCAAAAGCGGGACTTATTTGAGATGTTCATAACAGCTATCAGCTTAGCTGTTGCTGCCATTCCGGAAGGTCTTCCGGCTATTGTTGCTATCGTTCTTGCCCTTGGCGTTACCAGAATGTCCAAGATCAATGCAATAGTAAAAAAGCTGCCTGCTGTTGAGTCACTTGGCTCTGTAAACATAATCTGTTCAGATAAAACAGGAACACTTACGCAGAATAAGATGACGGTTGTGAAACTTTATACGTTACATAATCTAAAGGATGTCCCCGCCGAAGGAACGGGACTGGAGGCGGAACAAGACGAGCAGGAGCTGATCAAATCCTTTGTGCTGTGCTCAGATGCAACCTATGAGAATGGACAAAGTACAGGTGACCCGACGGAGGTTGCCTTAGTTGTACTTGGTGATAAATATAACCTGGCCAGAAAAACGCTGCATGCTGAATATAAACGAGTCGGTGAGAACCCCTTTGATTCCGACAGAAAGCTAATGTCTACTCTTAATAAGGAAGAAAATGCATATCGCGTTCATACCAAAGGTGCGATCGATAATATCCTGACAATAGCCAAGTATGCTTTAGTGAATGGTCAGGCTTTTCCCTTAACGGAAGAGATGAAAGCGACTTACTTACAGATTGCCGAGGAAATGTCCGATAGTGCCTTACGGGTGCTTGGTACGGCTTTTAAAAATACGGATACTGTCATTAACCCGGCAGAAATGGAAAAAGACTTAACCGTTATTGGGATAGTGGGTATGATAGATCCTCCCAGACTGGAAGTTAAGGATTCCATATTGGAAGCTAAGAATGCCGGTATTACGCCGATCATGATAACAGGAGATCACAAAAATACAGCAGTTGCCATAGCGAAGGAACTGGGAATTGCAACTTCCCTGGCACAAAGTATTACCGGTGCCGAACTGGATGAATTATCGGATGAAGAATTCGTAAGCCGGATAAATGAATACCGGGTATTCGCCAGAGTATCACCGGAGCACAAGGTTAAGATCGTTAAAGCTTATCAGGCCCATGGGAACGTCGTTTCCATGACCGGTGACGGGGTCAATGACGCTCCTTCCCTCAAGAATGCTGATATAGGTGTGGCGATGGGGATCACAGGAACTGACGTTTCTAAAGGTGCCAGTGATATGATTCTTACAGATGATAATTTCACTACCATCGTGCATGCCATAGAAGAAGGCCGGAATATTTACAATAACATTAAGAAGTCAGTTATATTCCTGCTTTCCTGCAACCTGGGCGAAGTAATTGCCATATTTATTTCCGTCCTATTTTACTGGCCGGTACCGCTTATCGCCACGCAGTTACTGTGGATTAACTTAATTACCGATACCTTGCCGGCTATTGCTTTGGGGGTAGACCCGGGCGATAAAGATGTTATGAAGAAAAAGCCCCGCAATCCCAAAGAAGGGTTCTTTGCACACGGTGCCGGTTTTAGAGCCGTCCTTGGGGGCACGCTGATTGGGGGGCTTACGCTGGCTGCTTTCTACTTTGGTTTGCGGGAATACGGTTATAGCCTGGGGTCTAGAGCTATACCGGAAGCGGTATTAACCTATGCCAGGACGATGGCCTTTGTAGTTCTTGCCGGTTCCCAGTTATTCTTTTCATTAGCAATGAGAAGCCCTACCAAGTCGATTTTTCAAATTGGCTTATTCTCGAATATGTTCCTAATCGGTGCAATCATAGTCGGGTTTTTGTTGCAATTCGTAGTTATATCCGTGCCATTCCTGGCAAGTGCATTTAAGGTCCAAATGCTTTCAGCAGGAGACTGGGGGCTGGTAATCGTCTTTAGCCTGGTGCCATTAGTGCTGAAGGAAATATCTAAGCTTTTTATGCGGGTAAGCGAAAAAGAAGATGGGTGAATTAGAAAGCCCATAAAGGAACGGGGGTAGTGGTCACCCATAAAAGTAACTTAGACTTCGCTATTCACAAAAGTATATAGTTGTTATATAATCGAAGTAAGAAATCTTATTTCTTACGGAGGATATTATGACAGAATATGATGTTACTATAAGTAGTAAGGGACAGTTCGTTTTACCCAAGGAAATACGCGATAAATTTAAATTATCTACAGGTAGTAAAATTAAGATTATAGTAGATGGGGAAAGTATTATTCTTAAACCTCGCACCATAGCAGATGAACTACAGGACCTGGTTATTGCTGATATTGTAAAGGATGGAAAAGCTGTAACAGAAAAAAACATTCGGGAATACCAGACCAAGTTAAATAAAGCATTTGATATAATTGTTGCGGAAGCGGAGCTGGAATACAACAAGAAAGAATATGTGTCATTGGCAGAATTAAAACGGGAGAATGAAAATGTATGAGGTAGTCATTCTTAATTCTGCAGCTAAGCAAATTGAGCAGGCTATTGAGCGCCTTTGTTGAATATTAGTATCTGTTTGACTATATACAGTTTGGAGTGCTTTTATTGGACGGAACAGATGAACGTCACCAGGCATTTAGTGCATTACTTATGGTTGTTTTTCTTTGGGGAGTCAATTCTGTATCCATTAAATATTTAACGCAGTTTTTTCCTCCTCTGGCGCTGGCGCCTATTCGCCTCTCTTTGGCCAGTGTTTTATTACTGGCTATTGTCTTCTACCGGTATGGCTGCCAGAAAGTATCTCGCCAGGTATGGCTCTTGATAGCAGGTATTGCCTTATTCTCTATTTTCTTGCATCAAATTGTTCTTACTATTGGGATAAAAGCTACTAGCGCAACACATTCGGTCATCATAGTCGGCTCAAGCCCTTTATTCACCATTTTGCTGGCAAATGTGTTTCTTAAAGAAGCCTTTACATTGGAAAAATGTATCGGCATGGCGCTCGGCATGGGCGGCCTGTTAGCCATTATATCCGGTAATAAGCAAGGCGTGGCGACTGTTGACGGCGACGTAATGGTTTTTATTGCCATGATCACTTTTGTTATTGGCTCCTTTTTTGTTAAACAAGCCACAGTAACCGCTCCGCCCCTGGTTGTAACCGCCTATAGCCATTGCCTGGCTGCTATTGGACTTGTATTTCTCGGCCTGACTGTCAATTCTACCTGGACTTATTCTGCGGATAGTTTCAGCATTAAGCCGATTGCGGTCTTACTATTTTCCAGCTTCATTAGCACAGGAATCGGAGCTTTACTATGGAATATAGGGATACAAAAAGTCGGTGCAACTACTGCATCCCTATTCCAGAATGCTTCTCCCATTATCGGAGTTTTTGCATCAGTATTTTTTCTGGGAGAGCAGCTAAACTGGCATCATTTTGCCGCCTTATCCCTGGTGCTGCTGGGGGTTGTCTTTGGCACAGGCATGCTGCGCCTGCCTGTAAGATCTACTTCTCATGGTTAAGGTAAAAAGCAGGACGGCAGTGGTGCATGTCCGTAATGGGAAGCTCCAATCAATGGAGCTTCTTTTGTTTTGTACCGGTAAGAAATGCTGTTGGTAGCAAAGATGCTGCTGTGATGGTATGATAAAGAGATAGGAATACACGCATAAGAAAACATGTGAGGAAGGACTAATGCCTAATGAAGATTATTGATGCCCACATCCACTTTTGCCAGGAGCCTTACTTTGACGAGATTGCAGAAGTGGCGGGCCATAAAAATACCGGTGCCCATCTGAAAGAACAATATGCTGTGCATAACATTGTCCATGGTGTGGTCATGGGCAACCGGGGTCTGCAGTTGAGCGAACACAATTACCCTGACGATCTTAGCTATTGCATCGGGCTGGACAGCACCTGCTTTAAAGTGGAAGAGGTGGTGCAGCAAGCTTATTTGGTGGAAAAACATTTGCAAAGAAAGAATTGTGTAGGCATTAAGCTCTATCCGGGCTACAATCACTTTTATATTTATGATCCCGTGCTTGACCCGTTTTATCAGCTGGCAATGCAGTATAAAAAACCGGTTGCCGTTCATACCGGATTGACAGCCACCAGCAATGCCCTGTTGAAATACAGCCACCCTCTGACCATGGATGAGGCAGCGGTACGCTATCCTCAAGTCCAGTTTGTTATGTGTCATATTGGCAATCCCTGGTTTGTAGACGCTATTGCAGTCATTGAGAAAAATGGAAATGTAGCTGCCGACCTTTCGGGAATTTTGGAAGGCCGGATAGCCAGCATGCCGGATTTTTTTGAAAAAAAACAGGGCTATATTAACTTCTTAAAAGTATGGCTGGAATACCTGGATAACTATGACCGCCTGCTGTATGGGACAGATTGGCCGCTGGCTAATATCTCCAATTATATTGAGTTTGTTAAGCATATTATTCCGGCAAAGCATCATGATAAAGTGTTTTTTGACAACGCCAACAGGATTTATGATCTTGGTCTTTAGAGGCTATACCATGGGTTAACAAAAGGGGCCGTGCTGAAATTTTTACGCTTCAGCACGGCCTCTTGTCAAAAAGAGCACTTTCCCATTTCTTATACAATAAACAGCACCAAGAATTTTGAGCCCTTCAGTTGAGATGGCTCTTTGCAGAAGCGGACTGGCTGCGAGTTTATCAATGCCTAGATAGATATTATCAATAATTGCATTTGCTATTAAATTGCCGCATTGGGTTTTAGCTAGCTGTACAGCGGGCTGTATAGCTTTGACGACTCTTTCTATTTGACCGGGCTGCGGATAGCCGGCTACTGCTGCCTCGACGGCCCCGCAGTCCTGATGGCCCAGTACCACGATGAGCCTCACGCCGAGATATTCAACAGCATATTCGATGCTGCCCAGAGTAATACTGTCTACCGCCTGTCCGGCTGTTCTTACGACAAACAAGTCACCCAGTCCTTGGTCAAATATGATTTCAGGGGGAACCCGTGAATCGGAGCAGCCAAGTATTGCGGCGAAAGGATACTGTCCTGCTGCTAGTTCTCGTCTTCTATCGCGGTTTATATTTACAGAGGCATATCTTTCGATTACATAACGCCTGTTGCCATAGATCAGTTTTCTCAAGGACTGCTTAGCATTCATTTGTTGTTCTCCTTATTTTAAATGTTTGCAGCACTTTTTAAATAAAACTACTGTCTATACATAATATGTTGATATTTGATTTGATGCTCCTGGCAGTGAACAATAATGATAAGCAGGCATGGGAAAAACCGGCCATTCTATGAAGCGCCGGATATAATAGGTTGAGTAGGTATTCTAATAGCCCCATTGACAAAGAGCTAAAAATAGATTAAAGTTAATTCGATTGTTATCGAAATATAATATGATTAAGCAGAGGCTGTTGAAGAATGGAAACTAAAGAAATGGCAAAGATATTTAAAGCTCTTTCGCATCCCAATAGACTGGAGTTATATTTACAAATTGTAAAAAAACACGAAACTAGTTTCAATGCAAGTGGCGAGTGTTTTATAACGGATATTGCTAATTGCCTCAATATTGGTGCTCCCACAATATCGCATCACATAAAGGAATTAGCGAATGCCGGTTTAATCACTACTGAAAAGCAAGGGAAATTTTTAATCTGCAAGGTTAATGAAGAATTGGCAGAGGAAGTCAGCAAAATATTGACATTACAGAATAAATAAATTGTGAATTTACTCTAAAATTCACCTTATGATTCGATAGTTATGAAATCATCAAAATATAGGCCCCTATTCTTAGCAAATATCAGAAGGGAGTAAGATGATGAAAATTTTCTATTTTACAGCCACAGGCAACAGTTTGTATGTTGCAAAAAGAATTGGAGGCGAATTATACTCAATTCCTCAAATGATGAAAGAGGAACAGCGTGAATTCGAAGATGAAGCGATAGGGTTTGTATTTCCCTGCTATGGCTTCGGAGTTCCAAGAATGGTAAGCGAATTTATCCAGAGATCGAAATTTAAAGCCAATTATTTCTTTGCAGTTATGACCTATGGCAACATAGCGGCATCAGGCTTAAAACACATGGAGCAAATCGCAAGCAAAGCGAATATTCAATTCAACTATACAAATGAAATACTCATGATTGATAATTATTTGCCCGGATTTAAGATTGAAGCGCAGCTGGAAAAAGAGAATTCCAAAAAAATTGAAGAGCAGCTGGACCAAATCGTAAGTGATATTTCAGGCAGGCAGAACAAGCTAAAAAGAAAAGGGGCTGCATCGGCAGTTATCTCTAAAGCTATCTATAAGTTCTTCATTGAAAGCAATTATGATGTAGGAGATAAGGATTTTATTGTCCAAGACAACTGTAATAGCTGCAAAGTATGCGAGAAGGTTTGTCCTAAGAACAATATTAAGGTTGAAACAAAACCGGAGTTTTTGCATAAGTGTGATAGATGTTATGCCTGTATTCATCATTGTCCCCAAAAGGCAATCCATTTGAAATCAGAGAAAAGCAATGCCAGATTTATCAATCAGAATGTCAAATTAAAAGAAATCATTGATGCAAATCAATAGAGTAGACCATAACTAACCCTGGAAATGCTACCGATTATAGCCGACGAAAAGCTGTCAAGAAAAAATCAAAAAACGGAGGTTGAATATGAAGATAGTGGCATTTAACGGAAGTCCGCGAAAAGATGGGAATACGGCAACCCTCTTGAACAAGGCCTTGGAAGGTGCAGCTGCACACGGTGCAGAGATTGAGATGATTCAGCTTTATGATCTCAATTTTAAAGGGTGTATCAGCTGTTTTGCCTGTAAAACGATAAGATTTGCAACTGAAGTGGTGGAGTAAGTACCTGAAAGAAAAAGCCTCCAGTCGTAGGATAGAATTACGACTGGAGGCTTTTTCAGTTAGAGCGGGAAGAAGCCTAACACTAAGGCAGTGACTGTAAAGATAAGAGTTATAATAATCGCCGGTAGTAAACCATACTTTTGAAGATCACCCATACTAACACCGCTCATTCCAACCAAAAGCCACGTAGAAGCTGTGAGCGGGCTGAATGTATGCGGGGGTGGCCCAAGCAATGACGCTCGACCGATTTCAACCGGTGAAATGCCATAGGCAGAAGCCGCTTTAGTCAAAACAGGGATGACACCAAAGTAAAAAGCGTCATTGGTCATGAAAAAGGTACCTGGAATAGTAAATAATGCCGTAAAAAGTGCCATATGCGAACCCATAGAAGCCGGGATCATGGTAATTAGTGATTGTGCCATATGATCCACCATTTTGGTACCGGACATAATACCCATCATGATACCGGCAGCAAAGATTAGCGAAATAACCGGTAGAGCAGAGGTAGCATGTACTATCACACGCTCTTGCTGATCAGATAATTTAGGATAGTTGACCACAAGTGCTAAGCCAGTACCAAGCATGAACAGCAGCATTAGTGGTAAGAGTTCAGTCATGAGACAATACAACAGGACTGTGGTAAGGCCCAAGTTAAACCAGAATAGCTGTGGTCGTTTCAGCATATCTGTACATGCAATTTCTGGTTCATACGTACATCCGTCAGTTGCGTTGACTGGTTTTGTCCAACCCAGACGCTTGCGTTCACGTACCCCCCAAAAATAAGCGAAGAATAGAACCCAGACGGTAGCTAATACCATGCCGGGTATTAGGGGTAAAAACACTTCTTCACTGGTTAAGTTCAGCGAAGCCATTACACGTCCAGTCGGTCCCCCCCACGGCAGCAGGTTCATTATGCCAACTTGTAAAGCACATAGAGTAGGTAACATAGCAGGGTTGACGCCGATGCTCTTGTGCACGGCCAGTAGGGCTGAGCAAACTGTCAAATAAGTAGTGGCACCATCGCCGTCAAGCGATACAATCCCAGACAGGATACACGTACCGATAGCAACTCGCAGCGGATCACCTTTAACCATCTTTTTGATAGCATTGACAAGCGGGTCAAATAGTCCCGCATCAATCATCGTACCGAAATACAGAATAGCAAAGCAGAGCATTACCGCAGTCGGCGCTGCCTGCAAAACACCTGTTTTCATCCACCCGCCCATTTTCGACGCATCGGCCATACCCATTGCAACAAGGCCAATCCCAAACACCACTGGAACTAACATCAGCGCAACCATCGCCGACATACGCTTGCTCAAGATCAGGTACATAAAGAGACAGATCATGATAAAGCCTAACAATGCTAATAAAGTCATTTCGCCTCTCCTCTCGAACTTTTAGGGCGGCTTAATGAAGCTTATCGCCGCCCTAAAGTCATACCAGAATTCAACCGCTAAACGACACTATCTTTCTTAATATTATCCTTAATGATTTCCGCACACCGAACTTGGTTGAAAATACCGCAGTAGCAAAAATCACTTAATTTCGTTGCTCCTTCTTCCGGTGTCATGCGACCGCCTTCTACCTGTTTCATGATATGTTTAACAAATTTAGGGGGAATCATATGATGTCCGCACATTGTCGTGATTGAGAGCGTAACATCGTCAGGCAGCTTTTCTTTTTTTCCCCAGACACCTAACGAATAATTGATGGAGTGAGGCGTAACCCCGGTCTCCTTACAGGCTGGAAGAACTTCGGACAGAACGCCGGTAATGACAACCGATTGTCCAAGCTCCTGTGCCTTAATTCTTTTCAAAAACTCGATGACTTGCTCCCGCCGGGTAAATACACCACGGATACGCGATTTGTCAGTGAGTTTCTCGCGAATTTCCTCAGAAGAAAAGCGCGTGATCGGACCGGTCTTTACATCACCCCAGTTTTCAGAGCCGGCAGCTTCAGCCGCGGCAATAAACGCTAGCGCTTTGGGCTTTATACCAACATCATTAACTCCCTTAGTCTGGTACATAAACCAGTTGAAATCTCTCTTTTGTGATTCAAGGTCACCTGAACGATGCAACGAATGTGTCATTTTTTCTCCTCCTCGATTTTCTCCCTATTACGCAAGCGATAATGGAATTCCTAATCCAACATTAACTTTTCCGCGGTATGGAAGGGGAATGCCTAACTCATCAAGACAGTCAAGCGCGCTGGTATTACCGTTTTCATCGACTCGCAAAATGAGTCCCAGTGAAAATACGGTATCGATCTCACCTTCCACTGCCTGCAAGGCTTCAATCACATTTTTCAAATTAGCCTCTGGACATTTCCCCTCAATAATGACCGACAGCAGATGATAATCGTGGCATTCATCTGCAAGCTTACCAGTTGATAAATCTGGCATAAGAGCTCCTAGCGGTGTATGGTCAGCCGTGGCCAGTTTAACACCCGCTTTGGCACAGGACATTGCAACTTTTTCTGCATCCCGCAGATAAACCCCAAGCCCTGGCCGGCCCATATCGATGCAAATGCCAACTTCACCTTTCTTGACACGACCGCTGACATCATTCGTTTTTACTTCTTCCGTCCCACGCCCTGTTACTCCGGTGACACCGTGGTTTTCAACGGGATCGCTCATAACATGTTGAAACTGTTTGTAGAAACCTTCCAGCTCTACTGCTTCAATAGCGTCCCGGGGACAAACATGCTGCCGTAGGCATACATAACATTCCGTACATTCATCTTGATTGATGTAACACTTTTTTCCGTCTTGATGAATCGCATCCACCGTGCAATATGTCATGCAAATTTTACAGCCAACACATTTGTCTTGATTAATTTGTGCCATACTTATTGCCTCCTTGTTATTCGTGATCTCCTGTAGGTGATCAATTTGTTGTGCATTTGTGCCCTACAGGTTTACAATACTGTATCTTACGGAATTTTTAAAATACTCATAAAATATGGCATTATAACAAAAAAGTATGGATTATGACAAAAGCCCTCTAAAGCATATTCCTGTGTAAATTTTTTTGAAAATTTAGTATAATGAATATGCATTGTTAGGAACATTCCTATAACGGCAAAAAAGAGTTTTGAACAAAGAAAGTACCTCCTGTTAGATACAGGGTCCTTTTTTATCTTTAGCGGTTCCCAAATTCTTCATATCCCATAAAGACAAGTCTTAGAAATGAGAAGGAGGTAGTCCATGGAATTACGGCAACTCCAATATTTTCGGGAAATATGTCACGCGGGCAGCTTTACTAAGGCTGCAGCTAATCTTTTTGTTGCCCAGCCAGTTATTACGAATGCCATTCATAAGCTAGAAGACGAATTGGAAGTACGCTTATTGAACAGGACGAATAAAACTGTCACGCTAACGGCCGAAGGCCGACGAATGCTCGAAAAAACAGAAAGGCTGCTTGGCTTCGCTGATGAAATCTACCGGGAAATGACGGATTTTAGCCACTTAAGCCGTGGTTCAGTACGGCTTGGAATTCCCGTACAAATTGGAAATTATCTATTCCCACGGATTTTCGGCGAATTTGGTACACGTTATCCCCAGCTTAATTTAATCGCTTCAGAAGTAGTTACGGGACAAATCATAACCTTACTTGAAAAAGACGAACTTGATATTGGCATTATTGTACTGCCAGACAGCCTACCCAACATGGGGACGCAGTTACTTTTCAAACAAAATGTTCTCTTGTGCGTATCATTGACACATCCCTTATGCCAACGAAAAGTAGTTTCCTTTGCTGATTTAAAAAATGAGAAATTTATTATGAGAATGCCCGGCTCCCAGCAACGTGAAATTATCGTCCAAGAGTGTGAAAAGTACGGTTTTACTCCTAATATCATCTTTTCATCAAGCCAAGTGCAAACGATCAAAACACTTGTTGCTCGTAATATCGGGATATCCTTTCTGATGGAAATGACCTTGTTGGACGATACAACCGTCTACGCTATTCCCATGAACAATCCGATATTTTTAAATATTGGTCTGGTGTGGAAAAAGGACAGGTATATATCTCGGGCAACACATGCATTTATAGATTACATGCTCTCAGCTTTTAATAAGTAATGGTTAGACTATTGTCCAATATTTATCCATAAGCTAGAAATCATGCCGAGACAAGCCTAAGCCGAGAAAAAACATAATCGCTCACCCGTGAGGATGAGCGATTTTAAAAGCCGTTCGTTCGGAGGATACCGCTTTATCTTTTTTCCCAAACGCTTGCCTTACTGGTCTGCTATGATAAAACGAAGTACCTCACCATTTGCGGTGAGGTACTTTTTTTGCATTAACCCAGAATAGTTTTAAGGTCCTGCTCCGGTGTGGTAATGGGGTGGAGGTTGAATTTCTCAACAAGCACGCCCAGCACGGTCGGCGACAGGAAGGCGGGCAGGGATGGCCCGATATAAATGTCTTTGATTCCAAGTGACAAGAGGGTCAGCAGGATGCAGACCGCTTTCTGCTCATACCAGGAAAGAACCAGGGTTAGCGGCAATTCGTTGACGCCGCATTCGAAAGCGCCCGCTAGGGCAACGGCAACCTGAATAGCCGAATAGGCATCGTTGCATTGGCCCATGTCCAGGATGCGCGGCAGGCCGCCGATTTCACCCAGATTGAGATCGTTAAAGCGGAATTTGCCGCAGGCCAGGGTTAAAACAACAGTATCCTGCGGTGTTTGTTTGACGAACTCAGTATAGTAGTTACGGCCCGGTTTGGCGCCGTCGCAGCCGCCTACCAGGAAGAAGTGTTTGATGGCGCCGGCCTTGACGGCGTCAATCACAGTGCCGGCAACACTCATGACGGTGTTGTGACCAAAGCCGGTAATGAGTTCCGAACCGCCGTTGATGCCGGTAAATTCTTTGTCGGTGTCCCAGCCGCCGAGTTCCAGGGCTTTTTCGATCACCGGAGTGAAGTCCTTTACACCGCCGATTTCGACATCAGGAATGTGTTTGAGCTCGGGATAGGCTACGACTGAAGTGGTGAAAATCCGGTCAGCATAGCTGGCGCGGGGCGGCATGAGGCAGTTGGTAGTAAAGAGAATAGGAGCAGGAAGGCCATTGAACTCTTTTTGCTGGCTCTGCCAGGCTGTGCCGTAGTTGCCTTTCAGGTGAGCATATTTTTTCAGTTCCGGGTAACCGTGGGCGGGCAGCATTTCGCCATGGGTATAAATGTTGATGCCTTTGCCTTCGGTCTGTTCGAGCAGCTGCTTGAGGTCAAGCAGGTCGTGACCGGTGATGACGATAAAAGGTCCTTTTTCCACGTGAGTGGTTACCTTTGCCGGAACGGGATGACCATAGGCCGAAGTATTGGCTTCATCGAGCAGCCCCATACACTTCAGGTTGACACCGCCGAATTCCATGAGCAAGCCCAGCCAGTCGTTGACGGAATGATCTTCGGCCAGCGCTTTCAGGCCTTTGAAAAACCAGTCGGAAACGGCAACATCTTCCTTTCCCAGGACATATGCATGCCAGGCATAGGCTGCCATGCCGCGCATACCCAGCAGCAGCGTGGAGCGTAAGGATACAATATCAGGGTCGCCGGACCAGAGATCTTTGGCCGGATAGGCTGCTCCGCCGTTTAATTTAGCAGTTTCTTTTTTAACCAACGCGGTCCATTCGGCTACTTTTTCCGGATCAAAATTAACATTGGTTACCGTAGTAAACAGCCCTTGAATAACAAGCTCAGTTGCTGTTTTACTGGGAGATTTACCGCCCGCAGCCCGCGCCAGATCAATGAGGGCGGCTGTAAGCTCATCCTGATTGTTGGCCGTTTCCGGGTTTTTCCCACAGACACCGGCAGTAACGCACCCTTTTCCACCTGCAGTTTGTTCACATTGAAAGCAAAACATGTTGTTGGCCATAAGAACGCCTCCCTATATTTTCTTTTTATACAACACATCACACGCGGCTAATCCTCGAGGATTTTGCCGTCTGTGCTGATGGTGACTACCCGCCACGGAATCATTTGAGCGCTGTTG
>Ga0366787_1055_pt2 | contig 17041 bp, 13 predicted proteins | sample TotcelN113001M10_FD_207045 | JGI IMG/M metagenome (GOLD analysis project Ga0366787, IMG submission 207045) | Enriched cells from coal bed in the Powder River Basin, Montana, United States - Total cells N11 rep2 HSBNCT.N11.300.1.M10 ...
TATTAACTTTAAGAAAAGGGGAGAACAATTATGTCAGAAAGAGTATTTAATTTTAGTCCAGGACCTTCTACATTACCAGTGGAGGTATTAGAATTAGCACAACAAGAATTACTTAATTTTAAAGATTCCGGTATGTCTATTATGGAACATAGTCATCGAGGAAAAGTTTATGAAGCTGTACATAATGAAACTAAAGCATTATTAAGTGAATTACTTGAAATACCTGCAAACTATGAGATATTATTTCTTCAAGGGGGCGCAAGCTTACAATTTGATATGATTCCTCTTAACTTCATATCTCAAGGTGGGACTGCTGATTATATACTTACAGGTAGTTTTGCTGAGAAGGCCTATAAGGAAGCCAAAAAAATTGGGGATACTCATGTAGCAGCTTCAACTAAGGAGCTAAATTATAAAAGGGTTATCAATCAAGAAGAACTTCAATTAAGTGAAGAACCTGTTTATGTTCACATGACTTCAAATAACACTATTTTTGGTACGCAATTTAAGGAGTTCCCAGAGGTTGGAGATGTACCTCTTGTCTGTGATATGTCAAGTGATATACTATCTAGAAAAATAGATGTATCAAAATTTGGCTTGATTTATGCAGGCGCACAAAAGAATCTTGGACCATCAGGCGTGACTTTAGTAATTATAAGAAAAGACTTATTAGAAAAAGTTAATACAAATCAACCATCAATGTTAAGATATGATATTATGGCAGAAAACAATTCTTTATATAATACAGCGCCTACTTTTTCAATTTATTTAGTTAATTTAGTACTTAAATGGGTAAAAGAAAATGGAGGAATAAATAAATTCGAAAAACAAAATGAAGAAAAAGCAGGCTTTATATATGAAGTAATAGATAACAGTAATGGTTATTATAAAGGACATGCTGAAAAAGACAGCCGTTCATTAATGAATATAACATTTAGATTACCGCATGAAGACTTAGAAAAAGCTTTTATAGAAGAAGGAACAAAATTAGGATTAGTTGGATTAAAAGGACATCGTTCTGTTGGTGGTATAAGAGCATCAGTATATAATGCAATGCCTGTCGAGGGATGTAAAGCTTTAGCCAAGTTTATGGTTGATTTTCAAAAAAATAATAGTTAATAAACAAAGAAAAATACATTTAAAATAAGGGGAGATAAATAAATGAAAGTATTAGTTCTAGATGGTGTAGCTCCAAAAGCTATTGAAATATTAAGTAATGCTGGTATTGAAGCAGTAGTAAATAATAATAAAATATCCGAAGAAGAGTTAGTAGAAATAATTGGTGAATATGATGGTGTCATCGTAAGAAGTGCAACTAAAATTACAGAAAAAATCATCGAAGCGGGAAAGAATTTAAAGGTTATAGGACGTGCAGGTGTAGGCGTTGACAATATTGACGTACAAGCTGCAACTAACTTTGGTAAATTAGTTGTTAATGCTCCAGACGGAAACACAATTGCTGCAGCTGAACAAACCATTACATTAATGCTAGCAGTAGCAAGAAACGTAGCTCAAGCCAATGAAAACCTTAAAAAAGGTAAATGGATGAGAAAAGAATATCTTGGCGTTGAGTTAAGAAGTAAAGTTTTAGGTATAATTGGTCTAGGACGTATAGGTACCGCAGTTGCTAAAAGAGCTCAAGGTTTTGAAATGGAAACCATAGGCTATGATCCGTTTATAAGTCAGGAGAAAGCAGAAGCAATCGGTGTAAAACTAGTTGATCTTAATGAAATTTATAACAAGGCTGAATTCATAACTGTGCATATGCCATTAACGAAAGAAACTAAAAATCTTATCAATAAAGATACATTTAATTTAATGCAAGATGGCGTTAGAATTATTAATGTGGCCAGAGGCGGTATTATTAATGAATTAGACTTATATGAAGCGGTGAAAAATGGTAAAGTTGCTGGTGCAGCATTAGACGTATTTGAGACAGAACCGACTACAGAGAGTCCTTTATTTGAGTTAGACAATGTTATAGTAACTCCTCATTTAGGAGCATCTACAGAAGAGGCTCAAGTAAATGTAGCTTTAGATGTTGCTGAAGAAATGGTATCTATCTTTAGTGGCGAAATGGCTAAAAATGCGGTAAATATGCCATCCATCCCGAGTGATGTTATGGTAGCAGTAAAACCATATTTATCTTTAGCAGAAAAACTTGGTAAATTTATATCTCAATTAACCACTGACATTCATTCAGTTGAAATCATCTATAGTGGTGATGTTGCCCAATTAAATGTAGCGCCTATTACTACAACATTATTAAAAGGGTTACTATCTACTATTTTAGAAGAATCAGTTAATTTTGTTAATGCACCGATCCTAGCTAAAAATAGAGGCATGAAAATTGTAGAAAGTAAAGTCGCATCTGTAGAAGACTATGCTAACTTAATAACTGTAAAAGTAAAAGGTAAATGTGAAAAGGAAGTAGCGGGAACGTTATTTTCAGGAAATGATCCTAGATTAGTGTTAATTGATGGATATAGAATTGACGCTATACCAGCTGGATATATGATAGTAGCGCCTCACTTTGATAAGCCGAAAATCATCGGTAAAGTAGGAACTTTGATTGGTGAATACGATATTAATATACACACTATGCAAGTAGGTCGAAAAGTAATAGGTGGTAAGGCGGTTATGGTTCTTGGTGTTGATGGAACTGTACCGGAAAAAACTATAAAAGAGATAGCTGAAATAGATGGTATAATTGACGTCCAATTTGTAAGTTTATAATAAAGGGGGGAATCCGGTACTTACCGGCCTATATGATTACAAGAATAATATTAGCCCGTCATGGAGAGACCCAGTGGAATAAAGAAGGCCGTTATCAAGGACAAATAGATACTGATTTGAGTGATAAGGGTTATGAACAGGCCAAGCTTTTAGGCGAAGCCTTAAAGAATGTTCATATTGATCATATATATGCAAGTCCTCTTAAAAGAGCTTATGAGACAGCTTATGCAGTTGCAAAACTTAAGAGTATGGAAGTTCAACAAATAGAAGGAATAACAGAAATAAATCACGGAAAATGGGAAGGTATGCTAGCTAAAGAGATAGCCGAGGAGTATGGTGAGTTAGTTAATCAGTGGCATACCAACCCAAGGGACGTTCAAATGCCAGATGGTGAAAACCTTTATGACGTTCAATCACGGGCTATGGAAACATTAAAAGAAATAGTGGCTAATCATCATGGTGAAACAGTGTTAATTGTTTCCCACGATGCAACCCTAAAAGCAATAATTTGCGGGGTATTAGAGATAGATTTAAAAAATTTCTGGCAGATTAAACAAGATAATACATGTATTAATGTATTAGAATTTGTAAATGATACATGTAGAATACAATTACTAAACGATACTTGTCATATGGATCAATTATTTACTTCCATAGAACAAGCTGCATTATAATCAAAAAGTTATAAAATTTAGATAAACTTAAGATTTGTAAAATTTAAAAAAATAATGTATAATAAATTCAAGATTTATTTGACTGAATTTAAGGTTAGATATGTTATTGTCCTCTCATTCCTCGTGAATGAGAGGTTTTTGCTCTAAAATCCTTTTTGGGAGGCGGTTCCTTATGTTAGATTTGAAATTTGTACGTACTAATCCTGAATTAATAAATGAAGCACTTCAAAAAAGAGGTGCATCTATAAGTTTAGACGAATTTTTAAAACTTGAAGAAAAAAGAAGAGAAATTTTATTTGATGTTGAGCAGTTAAAAAACAAGAGAAATACTGTTTCCGAAGAGATTGGTAAACTTAAACAAGCAGGAAAAGATGCTGAGGATTTAGTCATAGAAATGAGAGAAGTAAATCAGAAAATCAAAGAGGATGATGAGCGTTTAAAAGTTATTGAAAATGAAATAATGAAAACAATGCTTTTAATCCCCAATATTCCCCATGAAAGTGTTACTGTTGGAACAAGTGATGAGGATAATTTAGAGGTTAGGAAATGGGGTACTCCAAGAGAATTTGATTTCGAACCTAAAGCCCATTGGGATATTGGTGAGGGACTAAATATTATTGATTTTGAACGTGGAGCTAAAGTAACGGGTGCTAGATTTACCTTTTATAAAGGTTTTGGTGCAAGGTTAGAAAGAGCCTTAATTAATTTTATGTTGGATGTACATACTGGAAATCATGGATATACTGAAATTTTCCCACCATTTATGGTACATAGGGATAGTATGCAGGGAACTGGCCAGTTACCAAAATTTGAAGAAGAAGCCTTCAAGGTTGCTAATACTGATTACTACTTAATACCAACTGCAGAAGTTCCTGTGACTAATCTATATAGAAGCGAAATATTAAATGGGGAAAATCTACCTATTTATCACGCAGCATATAGTGCGTGTTTTAGATCAGAAGCTGGAGCCCATGGGCGGGATACACGAGGTTTAATAAGACAGCATCAGTTCAACAAAGTAGAATTAGTTAAGTTTGTTAAGCCAGAGGATTCATATGAAGAATTAGAAAAGTTAGTTAATAATGCAGAGAAAATATTACAATTACTAGAGTTACCATACCGTGTAGTTTGTCTATGCTCAGGTGATTTAGGTTTTAGTTCGGCTAAAACTTACGACTTAGAGGTATGGTTACCTAGTTACAATACCTATAGAGAAATATCATCTTGCAGTAATTTTGAGGATTTCCAAGCACGAAGGGCTAATATCAGATATAGAGCAGATAAAAAATCGAAAGCTGAATTTATACACACATTAAATGGTTCAGGATTAGCAATTGGAAGAACTTTAGCTGCTATTTTAGAAAACTATCAACAGGAAGATGGTACAATTATTGTACCTGAAGTATTAAGATCATATATGGGTGTAGAAAAAATTAAATAATTATATAAAATTAAATAATAATTAAAATCAATAATATAAAATAAATGAAAGAACTTTTTGTTTTAAAATTAGATAATTATGAAGTTGTTTAATCGTAAAATATAACAAATTAGCTAATAATAGTTTTATTGACAAGGTAAATTAACTATGTTATACTCTAAAATGTGTTCTAGGAGAGGTGGTCGAGTGGTTGAAGGCTCCGGTCTTGAAAACCGGCGACTCTTTACGGGGTCCGTGGGTTCGAATCCCACCCTCTCCGCCATTTATTTTTAAATGAAAAAACACTATAATTAAGCTAAAAGATATTGGAGAGATGGCCGAGTAGGTCGAAGGCGCTCGCCTGCTAAGCGAGTATACCCCTCAAGGGTATCGAGGGTTCGAATCCCTCTCTCTCCGCCATTTATGCGCCCGTAGCTCAGTGGATAGAGCACTTGACTACGAATCAAGGTGTCGGAGGTTCGAATCCTTCCGGGCGCGCCATTACGAATATAAACTTCTTAGAGGCGGGGCAATAGTCCGGCCTTATTATATCATATGTCCTCGTAGCACAATGGATAGTGCAACCGCCTCCTAAGCGGTAGATTCAGGTTCGACTCCTGACGAGGACACCATTTTATTTTTAGGAATAATAATTTATGGATAATCATGAGAAATATATGCAATATGCTATAGAAGAAGCTCATAAAGCTTATACATTATTAGAGGTTCCTATAGGTGCTGTAATTATTAAAGACAGTGAAGTTATTGCTAGAGCATATAACTTAAGAGAGACAGCTAAAAGTCCATTAGCCCATGCAGAAATTCTAGCTATAGAAGAAGCAGCTAAAAAATTGGGTGGTTGGCGTTTAACAGGGGCTACTATGTATGTTACATTAGAACCTTGTCCAATGTGTGCAGGTGCTATATACCAAAGTAGAATTAGTACCTTAGTATATGGAGCAGATGACCCAAAAGCAGGGGCAGTAAAAAGTCTATACTCCATACTAAATGACCCTCGCCTTAATCATCAAGTAGAAGTGATATCAGGCGTACTTGCTGACGAAAGCAGTAAGCTTTTAAAAAAATTCTTTCGTGAATTAAGAAAGAAATAAGGTATTAGATAATAATACTTTGGAGAGATGGCTGAGTGGTCGAAAGCGGTCGACTCGAAATCGATTAGACTGGGCTAACCGGTCTCCAGGGTTCGAATCCCTGTCTCTCCGCCAGAATAAATTTCCACAGATAAATTATTGACACTTCTTAAAAACAGTGTATAATAGTAATTGTCCTGTTTTAAAGGGTAGTTAAATGTTAAATATATAATTAAATTAAGCTAAAATTTAATTAAACTTATGGAGAGATGTCCGAGCGGTTGAAGGAGCTCGCCTGGAAAGCGAGTATAGGGGGGTAACTTCTATCGAGGGTTCGAATCCCTCTCTCTCCGCCATAATGTTACAGGCCAGCAATTAGAGGCAAGGGACTAGCAAAGGTAAACTGGTCATTTGCCTTTGGTTACTGGCTAATTATAACTTTGGACTTTCTGCTATAAATGTGTTTTAATATATATATTATTAATATTAATAAGTCTTGTCGTGCTAGATGGGGAGGTAGCGGTGCCCTGTAACTCGCAATCCGCTATAGCGAGGTTGAATTCCTACCCTAGGGTATATATTTTAGGGTCTGGCTTAGATAAGTGGCGTTGAAGATTGGGTCCTACGCAACGAAAGCTCCTGAACCGTGTCAGGTCTTGACGGAAGCAGCACTAAGGGATGACTTACGTGTGCCGTAGGGTTGCCTAGTTTGAGCAAACTGTCTAGGTAACGTCTAGGGTCTATATTCAAAGGTAGGTGCACGGCTTAAAATTTTAGGATGATCATAGGGATCATCCTTTTTAGTGTTTGTTTTGCACAATGTTTGTTCTGTAGAATGAATAGTGATATAATTTATATTAGTAAATAAAAGGAATAGTAATTTAAGAAGAGAATAGTATAGAGTGATATTAGAAGAAGGGGTTTTATAGATGTCTTACATGGCTTTATATCGTGAATGGCGACCGCAGATGTTTGACACTGTGGTTGGACAGGAACATGTTACAATTACCTTGCAGAATGCGATTAATACAAGTCGTATAGCTCATGCTTATCTTTTTTGTGGACCTAGGGGAACTGGTAAAACAAGTACGGCTAAAATATTTGCTAAAGCATTAAATTGTATTGATTCTATAAATGGTGAACCTTGTAATAAGTGTGATAACTGTTTGCGAATAACTAATGGTTCCTCTATGGACGTTTTAGAGATTGATGCCGCATCAAATAGAGGTATTGATGAAATAAGAGACTTGAGAGAAAAAGTCAAGTTTTCTCCTACAGAAGGTAAATTTAAAGTTTATATTATTGATGAAGTACATATGCTCACAACAGAAGCCTTTAACGCTTTATTAAAAACATTAGAGGAACCCCCAAGTCATGTTATATTTATACTAGCAACTACAGAGCCTCACAAGATTCCACTCACTATACTCTCAAGATGTCAAAGATTTGACTTTAAAAGAATTACTATCGAAAATATAATTAATAGATTAGAAGAAATAATTCAATTTAATAAATTAAAGGTAGCAGAGAAGGGACTTTGGATCATTGCAAAGAATGCAGAGGGTGGAATGCGAGATGCCCTTAGTATTCTTGATCAATGTATTTCATATAGTAAAGACGGAGTAATAGAAATAGAAGATATAAATAGTATTTTAGGAATTGTAAATACTGACATTATATATGCTATGAGTAAAGCTATAGCTACTTCAAATATTACTGATGCACTTATGTTACTAGATAAAATGGTGCAACAAGGAAAAGATTTGAAACAATTCATAAAGGATATAATCGAATTTTACAGAAATTTATTGATGTATAAGGTTTCAAATAACTACTATGAATTAATACAAGATTATGATGATAAACAATTAAATGAGATTCAAGAACAATATTCTAAAGAAAAAATAATTGAGATTCTAAATCTCTTAAGTGAAACAGAGCGTGACATAAAGTGGACGAACCAACCACGTCTTAGTATAGAATTATCTCTAATAAAAACATGTGAGAATGGTAATTATCAATCAGTTAATGAATTGTTAGAGCGTATTGAAAAACTTGAGGAAGTAATTAAAGATTTACCTAGCCAATTGCAAATAAGTAAGGAAGAGTCTAAAAAAAGTAAACCGAAGGTTCTTACTTCTACAGTTAGAAATAAAATTTCTATAAATAGTGATGAAAATGATATAATAGGTTTAGAAGAAATAAGGAAAAAATGGCCAGAAGTATTAGAAGGAATAAAGAAGTATAATAAATTTATTAACGCATGGTTAATGGAGGGAGAACCTATACATTTAAAACAGGACCTATTAACAATTGGCTTTAAAGAGGGATATGCCTTTCATATGGATAAAATATCTCAACCAGATCATAAAGTTATCGTAGAAAAGGCCTTATCTAAGGTTTTAAATAAATCCATGCATATACAGTGTTTAATTCAAGAAACACAGTCCTTAACAAATAGTCAGAATGATGTATTGATAAAAAAGGCTTATGACTTATTTGGTGAAGGTTTTGTTGAAATTAAAGATTAAATAGCTAAAAACATTTATTTATATTAATGAGGAGGTTTTTTTATGATGGGAAATATGGGTAAAATGATGAAGCAGGTACAAGAGATGCAAAAGAACATGGCTAAAATGCAAGAAGAATTAGCCAATAAGACTGTTGATGCTAGCGCTGGGGGTGGCGTGATCAAAGTTGTTGCTAATGGTAAACAGGAGATTGTATCTATAGAAATAAAGCCAGAAGCAATTGACCCTGAAGATGCAGAGATGCTACAAGATTTAATTCTTGCAGCTGTAAACGAAGCATTAAGAAAATCTCAAGAGATGGTTGCTCAAGAAATGAATAAGGTGACAGGTGGATTAAAAATACCCGGTTTATTTTAAGGAGTAAATTATGTTATATTACGCAGAACCAGTAGCAAAACTAATTGAAGAGTTATCTAAGCTACCGGGGATTGGTCCAAAGACTGCCCAACGTTTAGCCTTCTATATACTAAATGTATCAAATGACTATGCAAAAGGATTAGCAAAGGCCATAACTGATGCGAAGGATAAAATAAAATATTGTTCCGTTTGCAGCAATCTAACGGATATAGATCCCTGTCAAATTTGTAGTAATGAGCAAAGGGATCAAAGCAGCATTTGTATTGTTGAAGAGCCAAGAGATGTAGTTGCTCTTGAGAGGACTAGAGAATTCAAGGGGTTGTATCATGTACTACATGGTGCTATCTCTCCGATGGAAGGTATTGGTCCCAGCGATCTTAAAGTAAGAGAGTTGCTTCCTAGATTACAAAAGGGTGATGTAAAGGAAGTTGTATTAGCTACTAACCCGAATATAGAGGGCGAAGCAACGGCAATGTATATTGCCCACATTATTAAACCCTTAGGCATTAAGGTAACTAGAATTGCCCATGGACTACCAGTTGGAGGGGATTTAGAGTATGCCGATGAAGTAACTTTATCAAAGGCTTTTGAAGGCAGAAGAGAAATTTAGTTTTCTATTATATAATGATATATTTAAGCATCAAAGAGGTAGATATAATTATCCTTTTTGGTGCTTTTTTAATAGGGGTACTAATCATAAAGAATTTATTTAATAAAAGAGGATTTACTAAAAGAATGTAGAAATAAAATAGGACAGGTGGTCAGACCACGTGTTTTTAGGATACCCAAGTTATAACTGCACTTCTTTAAAAGGAGGGTGATAAATCATTAACTTTAAGTATGTACTTATTTAAATATAAGTGTAGCTTAACTTACAAATATTAAAGTACATAAAAATTTCTCCACCTCATAAATTTAATGGAATACTTTGTCCTAGTTATGTATATTTATTTTACAGGACAATCTGTTGAGGTGGTGAGATAAAATGGAGTTTATTATAGCTATTGGTTTTATTATAATTGTTCTACTGTTGCTCTATAATACAATGGTGGAGCCATTAAAAATTATTTACAAGGTAATGCTAAAATTTATCATTGGCGGAGTTATGCTATGGGTCATAAATATTATAGGCACTGGATTTAGTTTTCACATTTCTATTAATTTTATTACTGCCGGTGTAACGGGTTTTTTGGGATTACCTGGGTTACTGCTTCTCATGACTTTAAGAATGATTATTTAGAATTGGGATATCAAGAAAATTAAGAATATTTCAGAAGAATCAATCGACATTAAAACATATTTATTGACAGTGTATTATTTGAAAGATATAATTTTACTTATATAGTATTTTATCAAGATAAAGAAATGAAATGGGGGAAAAGCGGAGTGTCTAAAAAAATGCAAACCATGGATGGGAATAAAGCTGCTGCATATGTATCATATGCTTTTACTGAAGTAGCAGGTATTTTCCCAATTACTCCTTCATCACCAATGGCGGAGTATACTGATGAATGGAGTGCTCAAGGTAAGAAAAATATCTTTGGACAAACAGTTAACGTAGTTGAAATGCAATCTGAAGCGGGTGCAGCAGGTGCGGTTCATGGATCCCTTAATGCCGGTGCCTTAACTACAACTTATACTGCTTCTCAAGGTCTACTATTAATGATTCCTAATATGTACAAAATTGCTGGGGAACTTTTACCAAGTGTATTTCATGTAAGTGCACGCTGTGTAGCAAGTCATGCTCTTAACATATTTGGAGATCACTCAGATATTAATGCTTGTAGACAAACTGGTTTCGCCATGCTTGCTTCCGGTAGTGTACAAGAAGTAATGGATCTTGGTGGTGTAGCACACCTTTCCACTATAAAAAGTAGAGTTCCTTTTATACATTTCTTTGATGGATTTAGAACTTCTCATGAAATGCAAAAAATTGAACTTATAGATTATGAAGATTTCGCAAATTTAGTTGATTATGATGCTTTAAAAGCTTTTAGAGATCGTGCCCTTAATCCTGAACATCCAACAATTCGTGGTACAGCTCAGAATCCTGACGTGTTTTTCCAAGCACGGGAAGCTTGTAATCAATATTATGATGCTGTTCCTGATATTGTTGCTGATTATATGAAGGAAATTTCTAAAGTTACAGGTAGAGAGTACAAGCCTTTTGATTATTATGGTGCAGAAGATGCTGAACACATTATAGTTGCAATGGGTTCTGTATGCGATACAATTGAAGAAACTATTGATTATTTAGTTGCTAAGGGAGAAAAAGTAGGTGTTATTAAAGTTCATCTTTATAGACCTTTCTCCGCAAAATATTTCTTCAATGTTTTACCAGCAACAGTGAAGCGTATATCTGTTTTAGATAGAACAAAAGAACCAGGTGCAATTGGAGAACCATTGTATCTTGATGTTCGTGCATTATTCTATGGTAAAGAAAATGCTCCTCTTATTGTTGGTGGTCGTTATGGACTTGGTTCAAAAGAAGTTGTTCCATCAGACATTAAAGCTGTATATGATAACTTAAAAGCAGATGCACCTAAAGATCAATTTACAGTTGGTATCGTTGATGATGTTACATTTACTTCTCTTGAAGCTAAAGAGGATATTGATGCTAGTACTGAAGGGACCATCGCTTGTAAGTTCTGGGGTCTTGGCTCAGATGGTACTGTAGGAGCAAATAAGAGTGCTATTGAAATAATCGGTAACAATACAGACATGTATGCTCAAGCTTATTTTGCTTATGATTCAAAGAAATCAGGTGGTATAACAGTATCTCATCTGCGTTTTGGTAAGAAACCAATCAAATCACCTTATTTAATTAATAAAGCAGACTTTATCGCTTGTCATAATCAATCATATGTATATAAGTATGATGTTTTAGCAGGTTTAAAAGACGGCGGTACCTTCTTGTTAAACTGTACTTGGACACCAGAAGAACTTGACAATAACTTGCCAGCATCTATGAAGCGCTATATTGCAGAACATGACATTAAGTTCTACTTTATCAATGCTGTTGAAATTGCAAAAGCAGCTGGTTTAGGCGGACGTATTAACATGATTATGCAAACAGCATTCTTTAAATTAGCTAATGTAATTCCTGTTGAAGATGCATTAGAGTATTTAAAAGGTGCAGTTAAAAAGCAATACGGTAAAAAAGGCGACGATATTGTTAATATGAACATAGCAGGTATTGACAATGCTATTGCAGGACTAAGAAAAGTTGATGTACCGGTTGAATGGGCAAATGCGCAAGATCAAGAAACAAATGAAGATAAGGCAGCGCCTAAATTCATTAAGAATATTCTTGAGCCAATGAACCGTCTTGAAGGGGATAAATTACCAGTTAGTACCTTTGTTGAAAATGCGGATGGTACCTTCCCATTAGGTACAGCTGCATATGAGAAACGCGGCGTTGCTGTAGACGTTCCAGAGTGGATTAAAGATAATTGTATTCAATGTAATCAATGTTCTTATGTATGTCCACATGCTGCCATTAGACCTTATTTATTAAATGAAGAAGAATTAAAAAATGCACCAGAAGGTTTTGAAACAATCAAGGCTACTGGTAAGCAACTTGATGGTTTACAATTCCGTATGCAAGTAAGTGCAATGGATTGTATGGGTTGTGGTAGTTGTGCGAATGTATGTCCATCAAAAGAAAAAGCTCTTGTGATGAAGCCATTTGCAACTCAAGAAAAAGAATCTGTAAATTGGGATTATGCAGTTAAAGCAATTAAAACTAAGGATAACCTTTGGAATAAAAACAGCGTAAAAGGTAGTCAGTTTGCTCAACCGTTACTAGAATTCTCTGGAGCTTGTGCTGGTTGTACTGAAACTCCTTACGCAAAATTAATCACACAACTTTATGGTGAAAGAATGATCGTTGCAAATGCAACTGGTTGTTCATCAATTTGGGGTGCTAGTGCTCCATCTATACCATATTGTACAAATGCTGAAGGTAAGGGTCCTGCTTGGTCAAATTCATTGTTTGAAGATAATGCTGAATATGGATTAGGTATGTATTTAGCTAACAAACAATTACGTGAAAGAGCAGCCAACCTAATGATTGAAGCTCTAGAATTAGACGCTCCTGAAACTATTACGGAAGCTTTCAATGCTTGGCTTGAAAGTGTAGAGGATGCTGAAGCTTCTAAAATGGCTACTGCAAATGTACTTGCGGTTTTAGAAACTAATGTATCAAATGAAAGATTAGCTGCTATTTTAAAAGAGATAGCTGGCTTAAAGGATTATCTTGGTAAGAAATCTGTCTGGATCTTTGGTGGCGACGGTTGGGCTTATGATATTGGTTATGGTGGTTTAGACCATGTATTAGCTTCAGGTGAAAACATTAATGTATTTGTCTTCGATACTGAAGTATATTCCAATACTGGTGGTCAATCATCTAAGGCTACTCCTACTGCAGCTATTGCTAAGTTTGCTGCTTCGGGTAAAAAGGTTAAGAAGAAAGACCTTGGTATGATGGCGATGTCATATGGTTATGTATACGTGGCACAAATTGCAATGGGTGCAGATATGAATCAAACTATCAAAGCAATAACCGAAGCTGAAAACTATCCAGGTCCATCATTAATTATCGGTTACTCACCATGTATCAATCACGGGCTTCGTTCTGGAATGGGTGCAAGTCAGATGGAACAAAAGAAGGCTGTTGACGCCGGATACTGGCAAATGTATAGATACAACCCAACTCTAGCAGATGAAGGAAAGAATCCTTTCAGCTTAGATTCTAAGGAACCAACTGCAAATTTCCGTGACTTCTTAATGGGTGAAGTTCGTTATTCATCACTTAAGAGACAGTATCCAGATACTGCTGAAGCATTATTTGAGAAAACAGAAAAAGATGCTAAGGAACGTTTAGAAAATTACAAAAAGTTAGCAGGTAAATAATATAAAAGGACGGGTTTATCCGTCCTTTTTCCTTTTAGGGATAATTTAAACTAGTAATATGAAATCATCTTTATTAACCATAAAGATGATTTTTTGCTATTTAATGGTGGATTTAGCTGTTATTACTGACATCTATTTAAGGATATTAAATATTTTTTAGCTAATAATAATTTATATCCTTTAATATACGGGGGTGAAAATATATAAAAGAAAAAATAGTTGAGGCGTACATTGGAGAATATGCTAGTGGCAAAAGTGAAGTCGCTATAAATCGTGCTATAGAGCTCGTTACACAGGGAAAGAAAGTTAATTTAGTAGATTTAGATATGGTGGAACCATGTTATACCCTTAGACCACTAAAAAAAGAATTAGCTACTTATGGAGTAGAGGTTATTGCTTGGGATACTGCAGAAACAATTGGTTTAGGAGAGGCCGGTTCGATAATGAAGCCCGAAATGAGATGGGTGTTAAAAAGAAAAGGCGATATCATTATGGATGTAGGTTACGGAGTAGAGGGTGCTAAAACCTTAAACTTAGTTGAAGGCGCCAGGGAAAGTAATGAGTTAAAGATATTAATTGTTCTAAATATTGGTCGACCAATGACATCAAGTATTGATGATATTGTTAATTATATAAAGCAGATTCAACCGGTAGATGGCATAATAAATAATTCACACTTAGGTGATGAAACTGATTTAGAAATAATAGAGGCAGGGGCTGAAATTATAGCTAAAGCGGGGGTTATTTTAGGGATCCCTGTAATTGCAACAACAGTTGATGAAAAGTTTATTAATAAGTTGGGAAAAAAGGATAGTCAAGGTAATCCTATACGATATATAAAAAGATTTATGCCTAAAGCCTTTTGGTAATAATTTAGGAGGTGTCCTTTTTAATGGCAGAGAAACCGATACAAGGAGAAAGAAAGGCATTTATGACAGGAAATGAAGTAGTTGCCTGGGCCGCAGTTGCTGCAAAAGCAGATATTATGTATGGGTATCCCATAACTCCTCAGAATGAGATTATGCATTACTGGACTAGGATGGGCCCTAAATTTGGAAAAAGATTTTTGCAGACTGAAGATGAACTATCAGCAGGATTTACTACTATAGGTGGTGTTTTAGCAGGTAGGAAAGCATTCACAGCAACAGCAGGACCAGGAAATACCTTGATGCAAGAGCCAATATCAATGGCTGAAATGATGAGAATACCAATCGTCGTAGTAGTCCAACAAAGGGGCGGTCCATCAACAGCAACAGTTATATACTCACAGCAAGAAGTAACCCTAACTACATATGGTGGTAATGGTGAAGGGTTCAGAGTGGTATATTCTACCTCAAATCATCAAGAATTATTTGATTATACAATAAAGGCTTTCAATACTGCTTGGAAATATAAATTCCCAACCTTTGTATTAGGTGATGGTTATCAGGCTAAAATGAGAGAGTCCTTGACGATTTATGATCCAGAAGAAAAGGGTATGAACCTAATAGAGCCTTATGTTACGCTAGGAGGTCAGGGATTACCTGGCATAGATCGGCCCCCAGTACACATAAGAAATACCTATAACACTGAAGAAGAATTATTAGAAATTATATTAAACTATGCAGAAGAATACGAGAAAATTTCTCCGGAAATAGTGGAATATAAAAAATATGATGTTGAGGATGCAGAGGTCTTAATTGTAGCTCATGGGGTAGTTTCAAGAGCCGCTATAGGAGCGGTACAAGAATTAAGAGGAGCTGGTAAAAAAGTAGGACATTTCCGTCCTATAACTTTAAGGCCATTTCCATCTGATGAATTACGTAAACTTGCAGCTAAAGCTAAAAAAATTCTGGTCGTAGAATCAGCATATGGGCAATTAGATAAGTTAGTAAAACAGAATATTTTTGGTACAAATATACAAATAGAAGGTTTATTTAAGCCTGGGGTAGGGGTTACATCGGAAGAAATAATAGCAAGAGTAAACAATATGCTACAATAGAGAGGGGGTTTAAGGAAATTGATTATAGAACCAAGAATGCCAAAATGCTGGCGTCAACAGACTAAAACACATAAATTTTGTCCTGGTTGTGGACATGGACTAGTTCTTAAAGCTTTAGGTCAGGCTATTGACGAGTTAGGTATACAGGATAAAGTAGTATTTGGAGCAGATATCGGATGTTCATTACTAGCCTGGGATTTTTTCGATGTTGATACTGTACAAACTCACCATGGTAGGACTACCCCGGTTATTACTGGTCTTAAAAGAGCTAATCCAGACCTTGTAGGAATAGCATACATGGGGGATGGTGGTGGATATGCAATTGGATCACAGCACTTAGTAAATGCAGCTGCTAGAAACGAGAGAATTCTTGTTGTTTTAGTAAATAATACGAATTATGCAATGACTGGTGGACAAATGGCCCCTACAACGTTAATAGGTCAAAAAACAGAAACTTCACCCTACGGTCGAGATATAAATGAAACAGGATTTCCTACTCAAGGACCTGAAATGGTGGCTGCTATTACCCAAGAAGGAGCATATGTGGCAAGGGGAACAATATCAAATTTACGTCAATTAACGGGCTACTTCAAAAAAGCACTACAAAATCAGATAAATGGGAAGGGGTTTTCCTTTGTGGAAGCTCAATCAACCTGCCCCACTAACTGGAGAACCAATGCTAAGGAAACTTGGAGTTTCTTAGAGAATGAAATGAGTAAAGTTTTTAAGGTAGGAGAATTAAAAAGCCCTGCCACCATAACTGAAGGTAAGGAGGGAGCGTAATGGCTAAAGCTGTTAAGATAGTTCTCGCGGGTGAAGGTGGGCAAGGGGTACAATCTGTAGCCGGAATTTTAGCCGAGTCGGCTAATGTAGAAGGTAAAGAGGCGTTATATATACCTAACTTTGGAGTGGAACAACGTGGTGGAGTTTCGGTTGCATATCTTCAGATCTCTAATGATAAGATTGGATCACCGAAATTTCAAAAAGGTGATATAGTAGTAGCTTTAAGCGATAGGGCTATTTATAGAACAAATACTTACGTTGACGAAAATACAACCTTTGTTTACGACTCATCTATCCAAGGTGTGGAAGATGATTTACCAAAAAATGCAGGGAGGATTTTACCGATTCCAGCATTAGAAGTTGCGAAAGAGGAATTGCATCCTAGAGTCTTTAATATTATAATTATGGGTGCAGTAATAAAGGCCACTGGAGTAGTTAGTTTAGAACAGGCAAAGGCCGCCATTGAAAAGAATCTCGGTTATAAATTTGAACAAGATCCGAAGTTACGAGAAATTAATTATAAAGCCCTTGAGAGAGGGATGGAACTAGTTGAA
>Ga0366787_1060_pt1 | contig 16386 bp, 13 predicted proteins | sample TotcelN113001M10_FD_207045 | JGI IMG/M metagenome (GOLD analysis project Ga0366787, IMG submission 207045) | Enriched cells from coal bed in the Powder River Basin, Montana, United States - Total cells N11 rep2 HSBNCT.N11.300.1.M10 ...
ACCTCCTAACAATCACGCCTTCATCTTCTCAAGATTCCGGCAAAGCCGTTTTCCCAGTAATCGGGCTTGCTGGATAAATTCCGGCTGCTCCAAAACATCTCCTTTTTTCGGTACCCCAGGAACAATAAAAATCTCGTTAGACATATCAAACCCAATAAGTCCCCGCTTGAGCACCAAAACGCTGCGTTTCTTCCAATACCTGAGTCAAAACAATTTCTGTTTTTTGACGCCTTTAGCCAACCTATTTCTACTGGATCAAAGAATTTACGGCGGCAAAAATCCTTGAGGCAGTTTTACCCCAAGGATTTACGCATTGTCGTTACCACACCAGCTTGTTTTTAAAAAATTTTTATAGTAATATTAATATGGTGTATTTTTTATTTATACCTAAGGAATACTTTTTATTAAAAGTTTTTTCTTAGGTATTTTTTTATTCTAGTTCTTTTCCCTTTGTCTCGGGCAATAAAAAAGTGATTAAGATCGCCACAACAAACAGTCCTCCTGAATACATGAGCGCTTTCCCAATGCCAATACTAACCGCCAAAGCGCCTGCTCCGGTAATCGCAAAAGCCGACACGCCTCTGGCAAAATTATAGCAAAAGCCCTGGCCCATACCGCGTACTCGCGTAGGATAAAGTTCCGCCAGAACCGCTCCGAAGCCGCCATAGAAGCCTACCGCAAACAGTCCAACTAGAGTAAGCAGTACAAAAAATAGCAGCAGATTAGAGGGTCCCACAAACATGCAAGCCGGGATAACTACAGCTGCGCCGGCGAAATACAATCCAAAAGAGAATTTCCTGCCAAACTTATCACTCAAAAATCCGAAAAGGATGTAGCCGATAATACTGCCAATGTAATAAGGTAAAACATATAAGGAGCTTTGCACAACTGAGAATCCTGCTCCCCCCTTTGCCACCGGTGTTCCTAAATAGGCAGGCATCCATACGCTGACGGGATAGCTGGCGCCTAAACCAATGATGCAAAATAGCGTTCCCACTAGTGTTGTCTTTAAGAGATTGCCGCGAAAAATGTCTATCGCCGATGGCTTCGCAACAGCAGTGCCGGAACCTTGCGCCTGGGCGTTAGTTACCCAAATTTCCGGCTCTTCTACATTCCTGCGAATCCAGTACACAAGAACAGCGGGCAATATGCCAATAAAGAACAAAATACGCCAGCCAAAAGCCTGAATGATCGGCCCTGCGATCAAGGCCGCGATTAAACCGCCCACCGCATAGCCCGACTGCATGATCGACATTGCTTTGCCGCGATGCTCTCTGGGCCAGGTTTCAGAAATCAGGGCCGCGCCTGCAGTCCATTCACCGCCCATTCCCAAGCCTACAATAAGCCGGCAGGCCATCAATTGCCATATATTTTGGGCTAACCCACAAAAACCGGTCGCTACGGAGTACAACAAAACAGTAATCGTGAGTGCTTTCAACCGGCCAACGCGGTCTGCAATCCAACCGAAAAACATACCGCCAAGCGAAGATGCGACTACTGTAAAGGATGCCACTAATCCTGTTTCAGCTGTTGTTAATCCCCACTCTTTAATCAAAGTGACAATCGTAAAGTTGTAAAGCAGAAAATCAAAAGCATCCAGCGCCCATCCCAAAAAAGCAGCAAAAAGGGCATTCCATTGTGTTCTATTGATCTGCTTATACCACGGTTGCCTGATGGCAGGCAATGCCGCAGAGTATTCGCAATTCATTTTTATTCCTCCTTTTTGTTCGCTAAAAGCTCTCTTACTTCGTCCAAGGTCGCTTTAGCTCCTTTGACCAAAAATGCTACGTCATTGTCATAAACCAGATAACGCACTCCTGCCTCCAAGGCTCGTAAAGCCTGTTCACGATTAGCAACAAAAGTCCCGGCAACCTTCCCATTTTCCTGCGCTACCGCACAGATACGTTTTAAAGCTTCTTGCACCAGCGGGTGATTGGTCTGACCTGGAAAGCCAAGTGAATTACTAAGATCGGCAGGGCCCAGGAACAACACATCAATTCCCTTAATTTTCCCAATTTTCTCTATATTTTCGACGCCAAGTTTGCTTTCAATTTGAACAGCGACCAATTGTTTTGTATCGGCATCGGCAATATGTTGGTTTTTATCCTTAATTGAATATTGTGCCGCTCGGGTGGAATAGGATAACCCCCTTGCCCCCAATGGCTGATAACGAGCTGCCCGCATTGCCTGTGTGGCCATGTCCGGTGTCTCAACACCCGGCGCCTGTATCCCGTGACTGCCAGCATCAAGCACACGCAGAATTGGGCTCTCCGCTACCCCCGAAACTCGCACCATCGTTGATATACCCGCTGCATCGGCGGCTTGAATAAGCTGTTCAACCTGGTGAAAGTCAAGTGTTCCATGCTCCATATCAAGAATAACGAAATCAAATCCCAGATACCCCAGAATTTCAACCGCCGCCGGACTGGAAAATTTACCGAAAGTCCCAATGACCGTCCGGTTTGCAGCCAGTTTTTCCTTGACTGTTATCATTGGTCAGCACTTCCGGTGGTAGTATTTACATAATCCTCACGCCGGGGTACAAATACATCAAGATTGAGGCATTCCTGACCATTGGTCACTTCTGCAAAATGGATGATATTAGGTGGTATAACCACAACATCACCTTCATCCAGGTTGTACACTTTGTCTCCTACCGTGAATTTGGCTTGCCCTTTTAAAATAAGTGCGATTTGTTCATGAGGATGCTGGTGGGGTCTAGCCTCATGGCCAGAATCCAACTTATTCAATACGACCGTTCCCTTTTCGCCATGCACAACTTTCCGGCAAACTCCTGCCCGAACCTCTTCCCATGCCAACTCGTTCAATTTTACCTGTTTGCTTTCCATAACTCTCTCTCCCTTTAACTACATTTAGATACCAAGCAACAGAGACGGATTTGTCTGTGTCATTTGCACTAAATCCTCTTCACTAATACCATTATTAATCAATAATTCAAAAAATTCCACTACACCATCTGCCGGATTTCCGTTATTAGCCTGACCATAATCAGAACCGATTGTCGTATGTTCCGGGCCAATCTCCCGGATAGTCTCCAGTATTCCTTCCGGCTCCAGGCAATAGTACTTGGAGGTAGGCACACTGACAGTAGCCGAATGCTCCATAAACGCTCCTAAGGAAGCCCAGTATTTCATATCCTCCATAGTAGCTCCAATCATATAGGTCGGGTGATTGACAAGAATCCGCTTTATTCCCAGCGCGTGGGCTCTGGTAATGATAGCGTTCACTTCCTCACGCGTTCCGTGACCAGTGGCCAGAACAACCTGAGGATGCTGGGCAATCACTGCCAGTACTTCCTCGGCAGCAGCAATCAACTGTCCATTTCCATCAATCGAGACTATTGGCTTTTCCGCTACATTGAGTTTTTTACCGGCGGGAAATTTCAGGCCATGGCCGGAATGCTTAATGATATGGTTTTCGCTGGAAACAGTTGGCATCCAGATAATTCTCGAGCCTAAGCCAATAGCTACGTCCACCGCTTTCGCATTCCAGCCTCCCACGGAATTATTAACAGCCATACCACCAAAAATCTGCAATCCTGACCTCAGCGGCAAATGTTTTTGCAACACTGCCGCCACTGGTGCCGTACAATATTGATGATCTTTAATGACAATCGCCCGGTAGCCTGCTTGATCGGCAGTCAGTGCCATCTCAGCAGCATCAATTTCACGGGGAATGATGGACGGACCTGCATGTACGTGCAAATCCACATAACCCTTCAAAAATTCTCTTGCTTGCATCATATTTCTCCTTTTTTGCTTATTTCTCTATTGCGTTACTCTTACTGCCCTCCCTTCTCCGCCTCCAATTTATTTAAAAGCGCGGCAAAAGCATTTGCTTTTTGCGCCCTTAAAACCTGTTCTGCCTTTTCGGCATTGCCTTCCCGTATGGCATCAACAATCATTTGGTGCTCTAAATTAGATTTTTCTTTGCGATCAGGCAATAGTACAAATACCGATCGTGATATTTCAGACCGTTCCATAAGCGATACGATCATATCATAAAGGATTTCATTTCCGGATAACCAATAGATCTTTTGATGGAATGCCGTATTTAAACGGCCAACGCTTTTTAAATCACCATTTTGCACAGCCTGATTAATTGCATCAACATATTGCTGCAATTCCTCTACTGCATCTTTATTAGCGTTTTGAGCTGCCAGTCGGGTAGCAAAGCCTTCGAGTTCCAACCGGGTTGCAAAAATTTCAGCCGCTTTCCGTAAGTTAAACTGACTAACACGGGCCCCCACGTGGGGGATGTTTTCCACAAGCCCTTCAGATTCTAGCTTTTTCAACGCTTCCCGTAACGGAATTCCACTGACGCCAAACTGCTTGGCTAATTCTGTTACTACAATTTTTTGACCTTGTTCCAAAATTCCGCTTACGATATTCTCCTTTAGTTGTTCATAAACCATTTCCGTTTTGGTATTAAAGCTCTTCATTTCAAATCCACTCATAAATGTAATCTACCTTTCCATATATAATATATTTTATATTTTACATGATCCTATACCGGCTTGCAAAAGCTCCTTATGGAAAAGCAAAAAACTACTTCTTTCCTCAAGCAGATTGTTTTATATAATATATTTTATAAAATATATTATATAAAACAATCCAAAGCTCTGTCAATATTCTTTTGGCTAATTATTGCAACTTGTTTGTATATTCGATAAACAAAAACACCCGTTGATTTTTTCAACGAGTGCTAATTAATCTTCCTGCTGCATTTCTTACAGATTATGCTTGCTCATTCTCCGGTATAGTGTAGCAATTCCAATTCCTAAATGAGCGGCCGCCTGCTTCTTTCCACTAACAGTAGTGCCAAAAAGCTGCAAAGCATGGATGATTGCCTGCCTTTCCGCCTCATCAGGCGGTGCTGCCGGGTTACGGTTGTGCAGATTTGTTACAACTTTAGCGGTTGCTGCAATTTTGGCAGGTAAATCATCTTTTTCAATAGCAGTGCCATCTACCCGGATAACCGTACACTCTATCGCATTTTCCAGTTCCCGGATATTTCCGGGCCAGTTGTACTGCACAAGCGCCTCCTGAGCAGCAGCGGTAAGCGTTTTTGCTCCTTTACCCAATGCAGAAACATGTTTTTGCAATAAATAATTGGCTAACTCTATAATGTCTCCAGACCGTTCACGCAAAGAGGGAAGCTCAAGCACAAAAACATGAAGGCGGTAAAACAGATCTTCCCGAAACTTTCCTGCTGCAACCAATTCTTCCAGGTTGCGATTGGTTGCAGCAATGATCCGGACATCAACAGACAACGCCCGCATACAGCCTACCGGTTCTACTGCTCTTTCCTGAAGCACTCGTAGAATTTTAGCTTGCAAGGCCAAGGGCATGTCGCCAATTTCATCAAGAAATAGTGTCCCCCCATTGGCCAGTTGGAACTTACCGGGCTTTCCGCCTTTTCTGGCCCCGGTAAAAGAGCCTTCTTCATAGCCAAACAATTCACTTTCCAGCAAACTATCCGGAATGGCTGCACAATTAACAGCAACAAACGGCTTGGAGCCACGGCTGCTCTCACAATGAATGACTTGGGCAAAAATTTCTTTTCCTGTACCACTTTCGCCGGTAATCAAAACTGTCGAAGAAGTTGCAGCCGCTTTGCGGGCTTCTTTTTTTATCTCCTCCATCACCTTGCTGCTGCCAATTATCTCATCAAAGGAAATGTCAGTCCTGTTTGCTTGAGCAGAAAAATCAGGGCTTGTGTTTGCTGTGCGAAAACTAGCTACTGTTCCCCGAATAAAGCCATCAACAATCATGGGTTTAGCATTAATCATATAATGATGCTGTCTGCCATTTTGCCAGATATTCACTTCCCGGTTAGCAAAGCCAATACCGTCCAGGAGCACATCCGGTATGGGACTTCCGGGAAAAACTTCGTTAATATGAAAACCAATGACATCTTGCGCCTTTACCCGAAACATGGTTTCTGCTGCATAATTAATACTGATAACCTTGGCATTATTATCAATTGCCAAAATACCTTCCGCTATAAAATTCAATACTGTTTGCAGCTGATTTTTCATAAATAACAACCGGCTTATACTATCCGCTTCAGCCGCTTTGGCGGCGATCAGCTCCGCCATGCGGCGAATAAAAGCCAGCAGCCGCTCATTATTAGTAATAAGCTCCTGCCGATGTTCAGCAGAGAAAGCAATAAGACCAATAACGCCAATAACCTCTGTACCGATAATGATGGGACAACACAACTCGGCCAGTTGTTTGCAGACTGGCTGCTTATCACAATTTCTGCACTGTTCGTCGGTAGTAACATCGGTGATAGTGATTTCTTTTTTATCTTGCAAAACACTTTGATACAAAGATCGTCCGGCGATTATTTGGCCGATTGTATTTTTATGATCGCCCGTTCCGGCAATGCGCATTAAGGTATTGTCTACAATAGTGACTTCAATACCAAGCACACTGGAAATCGCCTCAGCGACTTGTTGGGTAGTTGATTGAATTTGCTGCAGCAATGACATAACTTTCACCTCTCATGATAATTATCACCTTCTCGCAAAATCCAATAAATCCTGTTTCATTTTATATAACAACAAGCAGATTGCGTGATAATTTTATCACCACTTGATAATTATCACTAAGAGCAATGATAAATCCCTCTTTCAGCCACTGATTTAGGCACTTTTCTCTTGGCACGTAAGTTGCATTTGCAATATACGAACAGGAGGGATACTATGGACAGCAATTTATTAATTTCCTTATTAAGGGCCGAGGTTATCCCCACAATGGGATGTACCGAACCGGGTGCAGTGGCACTGGCCGCAGCTCAGGCCAGTAAAATACTTGAAAAGCCTATTGATACAATTGAAATCATTGTGAACTCTAATATTTATAAAAATGGCATGGCCGTAGGCATTCCCGGTACAGGTGAAACAGGTCTGGAAATTGCCGCCGCTTTGGGAGCAATTAAACAGCAGCCGGAAAATCAATTATCCGTACTAGCTGCAGTTACCAGAGACGAATTGCAGCGGGCTCAAGTCATGTTGTCCGAGGGAAGAGTCCGCATTACCGTAGATGAAACGAAATGCGATTTATGGATTGAGGCTCGCATCAAGGCAGGGGTTGATTGGAGCCAGGTGATTATTGAGGATACGCATACCAATGTTATCAGCATGCAAAGAAACGGCAAAGCTATCTTTAGCAAACAGCATACCCCCGACCGGCAGCTAGTCGATCACCGGGCATTACTCTGCGCTCATGAAATTACGATCGACAGCCTGATTGCTGCGGCTGAACAAATTCCTGCCCATAAACTTGCCTTCTTACTGGAAGGGGTGGAGATGAACATTCGCGCTGCTCACCTTGGCATCACCAAACGTTTAGGCATGGGTATCGGAGCTGTATTTGCAGAAATGCTCGACCAGGGCATATTGTCAGACGATATTGTAAACTATGCCAAACGGTTAACAGCAGCCGCCGCTGACGCCCGCATGTCCGGTGAGGCTGTTCCTGTTATGAGCAGCGCCGGCAGCGGCAATCATGGCATTACCGTTATATTACCGGTTTACGCTGTAGCTGAGAGGATGAATATTTCTCAGGAGCGCTTGGTACAGGCACTCGCCATCAGCCACCTGGTAACTATTTATATTAAAATCCATACCGGCAACCTTTCAGCTTTGTGCGGCTGTGCCGTAGCTGCTGCTACGGGAGCGAGTGCAGCAATAGCGTGGCTGCTGGGCGGTGATATAAACATAATGGAAGCAGCAATGAAAAATGTCATTGCCAATCTTACCGGTATGATTTGCGATGGCGGCAAAGTTGGGTGCGCCTTAAAGCTATCCACCGCCGCTGCAACAGCAGTAGAGAGTTCACTGCTGGCCCAACGCCAGATCATTGTACCCAGCACGAATGGAATCATTGCCTCTACAATAGAAGAAACTGTTCGCAACTTAGGAAAAATCAGTAATCCCGGTATGGTCCTGACTGATAAGATTATCCTGGAAGTTATGCTGGCAAAAAGAGAGCAAAAAACAACTTCCTAAGACCACCTTAACGAAACATTTATCCTCCGTACAAATACGGGTGTTTGTAAAAACGTTAGAACATGTTACCATTTTATGTTATAATGTATACAATATTTTTTACAAAGCATCCTTAAGGAGGTTCTTTCATTGCATACCTATCATCCAGTCACTACTAGTATTATCGACGAACTTAAGCAGCTTCTCGGAGAAAAAAACGTAACAACCGATGCTGATAAGCTGGTTAATTATAGCCGGGACGAAGTAACTGACCCCCACTACCACCATACTCCTGACGTCGTTGTCTTTCCGGCTAACACCGAAGAAGTGGCACAGGTGCTTCGCCTGGCTAATCGTGAATTGATTCCCGTTGTGCCTCGCGGTGCCGGTACAGGACTTGCCTGTGGAGCTGTCCCTATTTATGGCGGCATTGTTTTGTCCTTAGAAAGAATGAACCGCACTATCAAGGTAGATGCTGATAATATGTATATAACTGTTGAAGCCGGTGTTCGCACCGAAGAAGTACAGCAAACAGCTAAAACTGCCGGCTTGTTTTATGCCGGAGACCCCTGCAGCGGTGACAGCTGCTTCATCGGTGGCAATGCCGCAACCAATGCCGGTGGTAATAAAGCAGTAAAATATGGTACGACACGCCATCAGATTTATGAAATGGAAGTAGTTACTCCCCAAGGTGCCATCACCAGCCTTGGCGGCCGCTTGGCAAAAAGCAGTACCGGTTATAATCTGGACCAACTGCTTATCGGTTCGGAAGGTACCCTTGGCATCATTACGCAGCTTACCCTAAAGCTGATTCCACTGCCGCAAAATACGATGGATCTTTTAGCAGTTTTCACCGATATTCATACTCCTATTGCCATGGTGTCTAAGATCATAAAAGAGGTCACTACCCCTACCTGTATCGAATTCATGGACAACACGGCTATCCGCAGCGTCGAAAACTTTCTGAATGAAAAATTGCCGCACAGTGACAATGGACATTACTTAATCATTCAATTGGAAGGCAACGACCAGGAAGAGCTTGAAGACTTCGCCGTAGCAATTGACGAACTCTGTATGGCTAATGGGGCCCTGGCAGTTATGATGCCCGATTCCCAGAAGATCTGGCGAGCCCGCAAATCAGCTGCCGAAGCTTTCCGGCATGAAACGCTGATCCATAGCAACGAAGACATCGTTGTTCCTCTTGACCAACTGCCTCATGCCATGCAGGGAATGGCCGACATCTGCGAAAAACATCAGGCAGTCACACGCTTCGTCAGTCATGCAGGCGACGGGAATATCCACATCTCCATCCTGCAAGGCGATATTCCCGAAGATCGCTGGCACCAAAAGCTGGCAGAAATTCATCGGGACATCTTTGATTTTGTTTACCCTCTTGGCGGCAAACTATCAGGTGAACACGGCATTGGTTATAAAAAGAAGGACCTAATGGAAAGTTACACCGATCCGGTCCAGCTGGAAATGATGCGTGCCATCAAAAAAGCACTCGATCCCAAGAACATTCTTAATCCGGGGAAAATATTCGACGTAAAATAAAAGGAGGCTTACTCACATGATTGTATTGTTAGCTACTTTACAGGCCAAACCGGGCAAGGAACTGGAACTGGAAACTGCTTTAAAATCTGTAATACCCTTTGTGGAAACGGAACAAGGTACTGCCCAATATATCCTCCACCGCTCGGAGAAGAACAGCGGACGATTCCTGTTCTACGAAAAATATGCTGACAAAGAAGCACTGGACTATCACCGCTCAACGCCATACCTCAAAGAACTTTTCGAAAAGGTTCCCAGCTTATTGGCAGAAAAACCCTCTATTGAACTGTACCAGGAAGTTGCCTCAATTAAGCGCTAACTAAAAGGACTGCAAGCACTCTTTCGCTTGCAGTCCTTTTCCATTAATCAGCGCTCATTTTTTTGCTGCGGCAACTTCCTGGATTGCTTCACTCTGCCAGCCAGCCAGTCTTTTGTAGTTTGCCAATCTTTCTTTAGCATCTTCTTCCGTCTTTATGAACAAAGCCTCTGCCACATCCGGAAATTGCTTTTTCAAGGAAGAATAACGCACTTCACCCATGAGAAACTCTCTAAAGTCCATGGTTGGCTCTTTCGAATCCAATATAAATGGATTTTTCCCAGCCTGTTTCAGCTCCGGGTTGTACCGATACAATGCCCAATAGCCGCTGTCAACAGCCCGTTTAGCCTCTAACTGACTGCATCCCATGCCGGCTTTCAGACCGTGATTAATACAAGGAGCATAGGCGATAATCAGGGACGGACCTGGATAAGCCTCCGCTTCCGCAATAGCTTTGAGAGTTTGATTCTTGTCGGCTCCCATGGCTATTTGCGCTACATATACATAACCATAGCTCATGGCAATCATGCCCAGGTCTTTTTTCTTAGTCTGCTTTCCGCCAGCGGCAAATTTGGCAATTGCTGCTGTCGGTGTGGCTTTGGAAGACTGACCGCCCGTATTCGAATATACTTCCGTATCTAATACCAGGACATTCACATTTTCGCCGGAAGCCAACACATGATCCAATCCGCCAAAGCCAATATCGTAGGCCCAGCCGTCGCCGCCAACTATCCATTGAGAGCGCTTCACCAAAAAGTCTTTGTTTTGGTAGATTTCATTGAGCAGCTCATTACTGCTGCCAACCTTTTCCACCGTTTGAATCAGTCTATCCGCCCTGGCCCTTGTACCTTCGCTCTTTTCCTGACCGATTAGCCACTCTTCACAGACAGCTGCTATTTCTTCCCCACAGTTTAATTGAATTGCTGCCTTAATATCTATAGCCAATTTTTTTCTGATTTGTTTTACGCCAAATAACATACCCAGGCCAAATTCAGCATTGTCTTCAAACAGGGAATTCCCCCAGGCAGGTCCATGACCCTGATAGTTCCTGGTATAAGGCACGGATGGCGCACTGCCTGCGTAAACAGAAGAACAGCCGGTGGCGTTAGCCACCATCATCCGGTCGCCAAATAATTGCGTGACCAGTTTTGTATACGGAGTTTGACCGCAACCGGCACAGGCACCGGAAAACTCCAGAAGAGGCTGTTCAAACTGACTTCCTTTTACTGTGAATGGATTCATAGGGTTGGCCTTCGGAGACAAGGCCATCGCGTAAGTCCATACTTTATCCTGATCAAGCTGCGTTGCAAGCGGTCTCATTGCCAAAGCTTTTGCTTTAGAAGGACAAACCTGCGCACAATTGCCACAGCCCGTGCAATCGTAGGGTGAAACAGCAATTGCAAAGTACAAATCTTGTTTACCGGTAAGGAGTTTTGCAGCAAAACCTACCGGAGCATTTTTTACCTCATCCTCAGTTAAAAGCACCGGTCTAATAGCGGCGTGAGGGCATACATAAGAACATTGATTACATTGAATGCAGTGATCGGCCAGCCAAGCTGGAACATCGATTGCAATACCCCGCTTTTCATAAGCTGCCGTACCCATGGGAAAAGTGCCGTCTTCCATGCCAATAAAGGCGCTTACCGGCAGTTTGTCTCCTTCCTGGCGGTTCATTGGAATAAGAATGTTGTCAATGAACGCCGGCACTTCTTTATCATCAGCCTTTACCTCCTGGGCATTTCTCCAGGATGGGGGAACAATAACCTTTACAATTGCTTCAGTGCCCTTATCAATAGCAGCGTTGTTCATAGCGACAACTTTTTCTCCTTTATTGCCGTATGACTTCACAACTGCCTCCTTTAAGTAGGTAATGGCTTCTTCCACAGGAATAATGCCCGCAATTGAAAAGAAAGCCGATTGCATAATCATGTTGATCCTGCCACCGAGACCAATCTCCTGTGCAATGCCCACAGCGTCAATGGTGTAAAAGTTGATCCCATTCTCAAAAATATAGCGTTTCATGGCAGCCGGTAGTTTCTCATCCAGCTCCTGCTCAGTCCAGGTACAATTTAAGAGGAAACTGCCTCCTTTCTTAAGACCTTCTAAAACATTGTATTTATCTACATAGGATTGATTGTGACAGGCAATAAAATCGGCCTTAGTGATAAGGTAAGGTGATTTTATCGGCTTTTTGCCAAATCGCAAGTGAGAAATAGTCACTCCGCCGGATTTTTTGGAATCATAGGCAAAATAAGCCTGCCCATACATGTCGGTGTGATCACCGATGATTTTAATGGCATTTTTATTAGCCCCAACTGTTCCATCCGAACCAAGGCCCCAGAACTTACAGGCTTTGGTTCCCGGCAGGGTAGTGTCAATATCTTCGCCAAAAGGCAGCGATGTGTAGGTTACGTCATCAACAATACCAATAGTAAAGTTATCTTTAGGCTGTTCCTGTTTTAGATTCTCGTAAACGGCTTGAATATGACCGGGAACTACATCTTTCCCGCCAACACCGCACCTGCCGCCAACAATGAGCGGAGTCCATTCTTTTCCGTAAAATGCCGATTTCACATCAAGATAGAGCGGCTCAGCAAAGGAACCCATCTCTTTGGTTCTATCCAGCACAGCTATTTTTCTTACCGTTCGAGGAATATATGTAAAGAAATGGTCGATCGAAAAAGGCCTATACAAATGAACAGTCAACAAACCAACCTTTTCCCCATTAGCATTTAAATAATCAACTGTTTCTTCAATAGCCTCACACATGGAGCCCATGGCAATAATCATTCTGTCGGCATCGTCAGCTCCATAATAGTTAAAGAGATGGTACTCCCGTCCGGTAAGTTTGCCTATTTCACGCATATAGCCTTCTACGATTTCCGGCAGAGCTTGATAGAACCGGTTGGACACTTCTCTTTGCTGAAAGTGAATATCCGCGTTCTGAACGGTCCCCCGCAAGACTGGATGATCGGGATTGAGCGCTCTTCTCCGGAATTCGTTTAGACTATCTCTGTCTAATAATTGGGCCAATTCATCATATTCAAGGACTTCAATCTTCTGTACTTCGTGGGAAGTCCGAAAACCGTCAAAAAAGTTGAGAAACGGAACTCTTCCCTTAATTGCGGACAAATGGGCTACTGCTGCTAAATCCATAACTTGCTGAACACTGCTTTCTGCCAGCAGGGCAAAACCAGTTTGTCTTGTCGCCATAACATCGGAATGATCGCCAAAAATATTGATAGCGTTGGCGCCAATGACCCTGGAACTGACATGAAATACACCAGGCAATAATTCTCCGGCAATTTTATACATATTGGGGATCATCAGCAACAGCCCTTGCGATGCCGTATAAGTAGTAGTTAAAGCCCCTGACTGCAGCGATCCATGGACAGCGCCGGCCGCGCCTCCCTCTGACTGCATTTCCACCACCTGAACCGGTTGTCCGAAAATATTGTTTCTGCCTTGGGCAGACCATTCATCTACACTTTCTGCCATATTTGACGATGGAGTAATTGGGAAAATGGCTGCCACATCTGTAAAGGCATACGAAATATGAGCTGCCGCTGTATTACCATCCATTGTTTTCATTTTTCTTTTCATTTTCATTTAAGCTTCCTTTCGTTGCCATAATCTATTTGCCAAATACAATTAGTCCAGCCCCATAATACTTAAAACGGCCCGGGTTAATAACATAACAACTGCAGCATCTACAAGTGGAACGCATAATAGTAGTGGATGCCATTTCTTACTTGCGTTTGAAACAATTACAATCCGCACAAAATGGCCGATAAGAGTTCCCATGGTCACACAAGCCGGAAATAGAATTGTCGCCTGGGCAGCAGTGATCACCCCTTTAGAATACAGAGTGGCTGCAGTAGCACACCCGGCAGCTTTTGCGAAAAAAGCGGCAACCAGCGCAAAAACAGCTTCCCCCGGCAGCCCGAATACGGCCATTACCGGTCCAAGAAATTTGCCTACACTGTTCATTATACCAGTAATATCCAAAAATTGAATCAGTACATAGGCCAAAACCATGGCGGGAGCAATCATTTCTGCACCAATATAGAAGCCCTTTTTTGCACCTGCCACAAATTCCTCAACGATGCTAGGCTTAATTTTTTGCAAATCAGCAGTTTGATCAGCCATTTACTGCGCCCTCCTTCATCTGGTTTTTTCTCACCACATGCCAATTTATATACATTCGAACCAGGTTTGCACCCATCACTTTAACAACAAAAATCAGTGCAATAATAATACCCACAGGCAAAACACTGATAGGCAGCAAAGCCGCACCGGTGCCGAAGGTATTGGTAACGGGGGCAGACCCGGCATATTGATAGGCGACAAAAATTGTCCGTTCTTCATCGGTCATCATCTTATCCTCGACTAACCCCTTGGTCATGACCGCCGCCACATCAGAACTGGTCAGGCTGCTGACAAAAGCCAGCCCGCTGGCACCGGGAATACCCAGCAAGGGCCGTAAGACAGGACGGAACAAAACTTCTGCTGCCCGTAAGGCTCCTAATGACTCGGCCACTTGGATACAGCCCAGAGCAAACATGAGTGTCGGAAATAACGTCAGCGCAAACATGAAACCATCACGGGCACCCGTACCGCCTTTTCCGGTAAAGATTACGCCCTTGGCAACCTGTCCGAAATCCCCTGTAAGAACCTGAAAATCCAAAGCTCTCAACAGACCATCGCTTTTTGCAAATATTCCGGAAAAGGATATTAGTAAAATGGCCAGCGACAACCAGCCTTTCCAGGTAACTTTGTACTTTTCTTGACTTTGCTGCATCATGTATTCTCCTCCTAATTTACTTTAACCAGCTAATTTTTCTCAGGTTAATCGCAACCTGCAGGTGTTAAGCATTGCCCAGTTTCAGTACGCAGGCTACCAGTAATTTAGCTCTTTCAAACAGCGTTTCAACAATGGCATACTCTTCGGGACTATGATTCCGTCCGCCCTTTACACCCATAGCACATACCGTGGGTACACCTGCCAGCACGGTATAGGCCGAATCAGACCCGCCGCCTACATACTTTGCATAAGGGGTGCCAAAACCATTTTCTTCACTGGCTTCCTTCACGAGCGCAAATAATTGTTTTACCCCCTCCGTTGTTTTCATTGGCTTAATACCATCCATAAACGCAACCTGAGTGGTCGTACCTTCAATATGCGTCTTAGCTGCAACCGCCTCAACCTGTTTGATAATTCCCGGTAGATCATCGGGATCTTTATAGCGAACATCAATAAAAATTTTTGCATAATCAGGAACAGCGGTAGAGGTTGTCCCACCTTGAATTACGCCAACATTATACGTAATGCCCTTTTCCCAGTCAGTCAAATTTTGAGCGGCGATGATCTTATGAGCAATTTCCAGAATGGCGCTCCGGCCATTTTCAGGATCATTACCGGCATGTGCTGCAATTCCTTTGACTTCCAGCATAATCCGGGCCACGCCTTTACGGCCGACAACAATGCCATTGTCGACAAAGCCTGTTTCCGTATTAAAAGCCGCTGCATATCCCTTGGCCTCACTAATAAGTACTTCATCGGCGCTAGAATTGGCATGTAAAACCTCTTCATCGCCGGCAAGCAAAACTTTAATCCTGCGCGAGTCATAGCCGATAGAATGTAATGCCTTGATTGCATAGAGAAAAGCTACGATACCGCCCTTCATATCGAGAACTCCCGGCCCGTAAGCAATGCCGTCTTTAATGGTAAACGGACGCTCGGCAATTGCTCCGGCAGGACAGGCAGTATCCATGTGGCCTAAGAAAATAACGCCTGCTTCGGGGCGATTTTTACCAAATTCCGCGACCAGCATGTTACCGGCTTTTTCAAAGTTAACCAGATAGGAGCTTGCCCCTTCTTTGTCAAACTCTTGCTTAAACCTGGCAGCAACCGCATCTATCCCCGCTTTTTCGTGGGGCCCGCTCTCCATAGTAACTACCTCACGCCATAACGCCACCATTTCTTCCCGATGGTTGTCCACAAATTGAAAGGCCTTATGCTTTTTCTGATCCATAATTCTCCTCCTTTATACTTAAGGCATCTTGTTTTTGCCTTAGTTGCTTTTTAAAATTCACAATAAAAAAAGGCACTTTTTAAACAAAAAATCCTCTTTCGTTTAAAAGCGCCTTTGCTTTATCACTCCATTACAAAATAAACAGCATGCCTGCTCTTGATTCGGTACTAGTTATGGTTGAACGTTCCATCATTCACTTGAAATCCACAATCGGTATACGATAGTCTTTTATTATTCTTTTTACTTCTTCAATCCGGGAAGCGTCAGGTGTTGTATAGGCTGCACCTACAGCCCCCAGAGCGCGACACTTTGCTTGGCCGAAGTCATGATAAGGAAGCAGTTCTATACCTGCTACGCGTGTATGCTCGCGAAGAAACTCACAGGTTTGCCTGATATTTGTCTCACCGGCATTGATTTCTTCAATAAGTGGGATGCGTACAATTGTCTTGGGATGCATTTCAGATATT
>Ga0366787_1070_pt1 | contig 14033 bp, 13 predicted proteins | sample TotcelN113001M10_FD_207045 | JGI IMG/M metagenome (GOLD analysis project Ga0366787, IMG submission 207045) | Enriched cells from coal bed in the Powder River Basin, Montana, United States - Total cells N11 rep2 HSBNCT.N11.300.1.M10 ...
CGTCAGTCGGGCAGCGACGAGCTTCGTTGTTCTCAGTACGGTGGATTTGGGATTCCATCCTTTCATGAATCGCGCGGCCTCAGCAGGGCCTCGCAATTTCAGAACACCGATGGCGAGCTCAGCAACGTCGGCGTCTTCAATCGTGTCTTCCTTGCGGCGCTTGGGTGGCAGCTTGCTCCAAGCGATCAACGACTCCCAGGCCATGCGCAACCTGCTTCTCGCCTCAGGGATGAGGTCATCGTTTCCGGCGAGCAGCACGGCCTCGTACGCGTGATGCGAGCCAAGAAATCCGCCTCCGAACGTGCGCCTGGAGACCATTTCTTCGATGCGATCAGACGCAAGCAGAACGCTGGCAATGTCTGTGTTCTGCTGAATGAGCGTGTTCTGGCGAGCTTCGCCAGCCACCTCGCCGCCGACTTTCAGCGCGAGCTTGGCGGCAGCCACATGGTGCCCCTGCTGCAAACAGGCCCTCAGTGCGAACATCAGTCGTTGCAGCTCGACGTCTCGTCGCTCCAGAGGATTGAGCTCGGGCAAGCTCTCATTCGAGAGCGCCAGCGTGATCAGCTCGTCCATCCGGCCGGCAGACAGTAGCAACTGCGGCAGCGCCGCCGCCACGTATGAACTGGTCGCTGCGAGCGGCTTCAGCTTTGCAAGAAACGAATCAAGCGAGGCCGCATCGGGCTTGAACGTCTCGTTAAACCAGGTCTCCGCTGGTTCGTCCATGAAGTGCAGACCTGAGTCCTTGACGAACAGCGGCCGCCCAAACTCAGTAGCAAACGTCCGCACAGCGCTCTCGGGAACCCCGGCGATCTGGGCCAGGATGGAAATCGGAACCAGGGGCCGGAGAACCGCGAGGCCCTTGCAGATCAGGTCAATCTGATTCGCTTCGGTCGGTCCCCACTCGGCTTTCAGCCTGTCGATGGCTTTGGTCAGCAGACCTCCGATCGCGTGCTGAACCGTTGTGGGCGTTGGCCCCAGGGTCCTGAGCATGTCGCCGATGGGCGGGGTGCCCTCCATGGCCAGCGCTTGAACTCGGGGGTTATCGCTGCTGAGAAAAGCGAATTCCGCTACTTCCGCGTCAGTCGCCTTGGGATAGCTCAGACGCAGGTGTGTGGCGGTCTCAGCCTTGGAGAACGACTCCAGCTTGATCACGGTGCTGTCGAGTGGAGCGCCCAAGTGCCCCTGCCGGTGAGACCGGCAAGTGAATGCCAACCGCACCCCGTCGGGCATGTCCGTGTTGATCAAATCATGGACAAAGGCCCGCTCACCGATCTCATGTGCCGCCATGTATGCGTTGTCGGCCGCGTCGACGATGACGCAAAGGCTCGCCTGAGGCGTGCGGGCTCTAAGAAGATCAATGGCCTGCTTGAGACGAGACACAAAGGCCCGCATGAACTGCTTGGAGTCCGTGCCGCTGGACGGAATCAAGGGCAGGCAGAGCTGCTGTCCTGCGAGCTCGTTCGCGATTTGGACGAGAGCATCGCGGTATCGATGGCGATAATTCAACGCTTGGCGATAGGTCCCGTTACCGAAGCAGTCGTATAGCACCGCCACCGACCCAGCAGGCAACGAACGAGACAGGTGAGCAGAAAGCGTCGACTTGCCCACGCCACCGTCTGCGTGGATGACAACAGGGCGTTGTGCGGTGAGCAGCGTCGCCAGGATGTCTGCCTGCTGCGCTCGTGGAAACCCCTGCTTCGCTTCCGAGATCAACGAGGGCGCCGGCAGGAGAGCGATTTCGGTCACCCGCATTGCGCGGAGTACGTCGTAAAGCCGGACGGAGCGGTCCTTCGCTCCCTCATCGGTTGCCCGGCGAGTGACCAGCTCCTTCAGTTGGAGCGCAGCCTCGGTGTCCGTTTCGGACAGGTATGCGCTCAGGTCCTGACTCAGGAGGTTGCGCTGTTCCCATAGATCCGGCTCACCAGCTTCAACCGAGAACGCGGAGAAGAGGCTCTGTACGTTGCTGCCAGCTGACACCGCGTACCGTTTCAGCAACTCGTCAATTTCGCGGTGCCGCGGCGCTGTCGACCCCGCAGCGATATCGGCTAACGCTTCAAGAACAGCTCCGTCCATGGGCCTGTTCGTCAGAAAAACGAACCGAACCGTCTTCGCCAGGGCGTCCAGGCCAAGTGATGCCTCCAGCTCCTTGAAACGCCCTGCGAAGCCTTCGATGGTTCCTTTGAGGCCGCTTGCCGTCCAGGGGACGTGCGCTTGCCTGGACGAGTGTTTGAGCTGTACATAGCGGATGGACTTTGCCTCTGTAACGTCCTCGCTCCCGTAGTACAGGCCGACGTCAATGACCTCGTCGCCGACGTTAGTGGACGATTCTCCCTCGTCCAGTGACGCTCCTTCAATCGCCACCGCCACCAGGCCGTCTCTCGCGGCAAGCAGCCCGAGGCATTGCCGGGCAGCCCATTGATAGTGGAACTGGTCGCCGCTCCTAGAGGGACCTACAGAATTTTGCTTCGCCATATCTTTGGCCCTCTCTGCATCCGTCTTTTGGCGGAGCTTACAAGCCCGGGCTGTCGTCGGCGGACCTGCCTGCGGATTGCTGCTTACGTCGAACGTTGTGGGGCCGCCTTCGGGCGTCGAGTTTAGCAAAGTGAAGGGCCGCACCCGCGGCATTTCGGTCGCCCAATGCTCGGGATCGCTTTCACATATTGAATGTCAGCTACCGGGCATCCTGTCTGCAACAGCGAATCTCCGCTTTTGTTAAGGGTTGTCCGATACCTGCCCGTGCTCGGGTTGAACCCAGCCTTTTCCTGACTAGAGCATGTTAACACAACCGAAGCCCATCGATGATGAGGGAAAAAGTGATGACGCCGACAAATATCACGTCGAGCTTGTCATACCGGGTGAACACGCGGCGAAAGCCTTTGAGGCGGCGAAACAGCCGCTCGACTTCATTGCGCCGCTTGTAGAGCTGCTTGTCGTACTCCCAGGGGTCAAGGCGCTTTTGGCTCGGTGGCACGACTGCGATGAAGCCTAACTCTGCTGCCAACGCACGCGTTTCGTTGCCTTCATAGGCACGGTCCATGAGCAGATGCACATCGCCCCCGCTCGGACCCAGTTGCCTGAGCAGCGCACGCCCCTGCGGCGCATCGTGCGCCTGCCCGGGCGAGAGCGAGAACCTCAGGGCCGTTCGGTCATCCGCGGCAACCAAATGAATCTTGGTGTTTCTCCCGCCCCTGGACTTACCGAGGGCCTGGGGGCCGCTTTTTTTAACGCTCCCGTGCCGTCCGGGTGCACCTTCACGCTGGTGCTGTCAAGCGACACCACTTCAATCCTGATGCGTGCAATCTGGCTGCGCTGCAACTCGGCAAAGACCCGGTCGAGCACGCCAGCTTTGGTCCAGCGACTCATGCGGGTATAGATGGTATGCCAGTTGCCCAGGTGCTTGGGCAGGCCGCGCCATTTGCAGCCGTGCTCGACGACATAAAGCATGGCGTTGAGCGCATGCAGATTGGACAGGCTCACGTTACCGCGCTGCACGGGCAGGCAGTGCGCGATTTTCTCGTACTGGGCTTGGCTGAGTTGCATGGCTGGATTTTCCAGCCTGAATATGCAGCTTGTCTAGTGTTAACAGGCCGTAGGCATGAAGGACGGTATTCAGTCTTTGCAGCCACACGTCCTCGACTCAAAGATGGGCAGAAGTATCCGGCCCGCCTGCCGCATCATCCGGATCGCGCAACGAGCCCAGACCGCTCGTGCCTGCGCCTTCGCCGCCTTGGCCTTGTGCGCGCCCTGCGCCGCTGGCGCCGGCGCGCTCGCCTCGTCCAGCCCGAGGGCTTGCGGCAGCAGGACGCAGCGGACCCTGCTTGGGGATTGCGACGCCCGCTGGAACCGCATCGAGGTCCAGCACCTCGCGAATGAACGTGCGCAGCGACACGACAAGCGCGGCAGTCTCCACGGGGCGGCCGGCCACCATGGCGTTGGCAGCGCCAGCCGCAAGGCTCACCTGCTCGGGGGTACCCAGCAAGATGACATCGGAGAGCGCCGCCTCGACGGCGTCACGCACGCGCCGGCGCCGATCGGAGCCGCCCACTGCAGGCGCCATGGGGCCATCGCCTCCCTCGGCCATTCGGCGCTCGCGCAAATGGCTCGGATCGACGGCCAGGTTGCCCGTGAACGAGCCGCCCAGCGTCTTGTAGGCGGCGATCAGCGTCTTCAAGCGCTCGTTGATCTGGCGATTGGCGCGCTCGCGCCGCTGCTGCACGGTGTGCATGAAGAGCAGGCGGATGGCGACTCCCACGAGCGAGACCAGCGCGATGCCAAGCAGCGTCGTGAGCGCGCCTTGCCAGGAAGTGAAGTCGATGAGGTTGCGCATGAAAGGCAGAACGCGATCAAGGCGTCCGCAGCTGGGTTATCCGAATCAAAGTGGCAAGCCCGTGTCGCCGGGCTAAAGCGCGAATCGGAACCATCCAGCGTCCGGTTTTCGAAATGATATCTGACCCTGGCATTGATACAGCTGGCAAGCCCGCAGTAGACTAAGCCTCAACAAAGCATTTGGCTCAGAACTTGTAATTTCTTGAGAGCCGGGCCGAAAACCCTCATGAAGCCAGGCGTCAAAAGACGCTGAAACGGGTTTAGAGCCTGGCTTAAATTTGACGCACTATCTTTTGAACCAAGAATTGGCGATATTGCCAACTGCCGTGTCTTCACCTCGCACCGGATCATCGAAGCCCAACGGGTTGGCCGGGGCCTGGCGCCAAAATGGCTGCAAGCCAAAAATAGTCAAGACTACCTGAGCGCCCAGTCTATTGAATACGCCATAAAAGCCTGCTTTCGAGCAGGCTTTTTTTTATGCCGGGCATATATTGTAAAAAAGATTGCGCCTTGATTATTACCATCAGGCGCAAAGCCTGGCCAGCAGGTTCGATACGCTGGTTTTGTGCCAGGTGCGCCGGCGCGGCGTGAGGATGCCCCGTGCATTGAGCGCCCTGGCGATACTGCCTAGGGAAATAATGCCTTCGGTTTTTAGGGAATCAATGACCTGCCGCAGATCGGCGGCGTGGTGATCGGCTTTGGCCTTGATCACCGATATCGCTGCCGTGTTCCCTTTGGCGGCTTTTTTAAGCGCCGCTGCGCCATTGGGGTTTCCAAGAATCTGCCCGCGACGTTTTGCTGCCTGCAAGGCATCCTTGGTGCGTTTGGAGATGGCTTCGGCCTCCTGCTGGGCGACTAAGGCCATGATGCCAATGGTCAGGTTGTTCGCCTGGGGCAGGTCGGCGGCGATGAAGCGCACGCCGGCGTCCTGCAGCGTCATCAGAAAAGCCGCGTTGCGGCTCAGGCGATCGAGCTTGGCGATCACCAGCGTGGCGCCGGTCACCTTGGCCAGGTGCAGGGCTTTGGTGAGTTCTGGCCGGGTGTTGAGCTTGCCCGTTTCGATTTCAGTGTAGGTGGCCGTGATGTGGGCCGACATCGAAGTCGCGTACTGCTGCACCGCTTGGAGTTGCGCCTGCAGTCCCAAGCCCGACGCTCCCTGCCGGGAAGTGGAAACGCGCAGGTAGCAGACGATTTTTTTCATGTTTTGCGGTGGGTATAGAAACGGCTAACGGTCGTTACGCCATTTTATACCGCGCCAAAATGCAGAAAATGGTGTCTTGGGTTCCAGGATGCCTGGTGCTTGAAAAATAGCCAGGGGCCGGCGCCATGGGATGGATCGGCAGGGCCGGTCAGCAGGGGGCGTTAATGACTCCTGAGCAGCGGAAGCCGACGGCCTTCAGTACCCGCTTTATGGCAGGCCAGCAAACAGGCTATTTTGGTTGCTGGGCATCTACTTCTGCCTCTGCCTTTGATCACCCGAAGGCGACGACCGTCGAAAACTACCGAGCGAATGACGTTTTCGGTCATCTCTGAGCGTAACACTAGCCCGTTCACAAACAACGCCACGCGTTTGTCACTCAATTACTACAGATTGGTGGTGGCCGGAACAGTCGGCTCATTAGATTCGCTAAATTGGGAAAGCACTGTGAAAGTCAGCTATTCTTCACCAAAAACGACTCTCTCGCCCAGCGGTCCAAAATAATGAAACCCAGCACCCTGAAATGAACAAATCTATTGAGGCGATACTCGCCGAAGCCGAGGAACTAATATCCCGGCAAGAAATCACCAAAGCTTATGACAAACTTGTCAGCTTATTCCATCAGGGCAGCCTAGTCGATTTGAGGCGGTTGCAAGTGCCAATTTTGGAAATTATTAGTCGATTCCTACCTAAAAAGCGGCGCAACCTGAGTCAATTCTTCAACGACCGACTTGGCTATAACGAAGCTTCAGTATCGCCGAGCAATTCCCCCGCGAGCTCTGAAAATTCAATCCGTTTGCGAGACTTTGTAATCTCGCTCGGTAATAAATTTGACGAACTACTCCATTGGCACAAATTTCAGTGGTCGACTTATTATAAAGACGGGCTTCGGGCCATTACGGCAGAAACGGTTGAGTTACTGCGATCCGGATGCGATGCAAATGCCGGATTTAAGGCGATTAGTATTGCGATAAGAAGTCATTCAGCTGAAATTTTCACTCATGGCTTTGACTATGTAACGTCTCAGAACTGGTCAACTCCGGAAGCCGCTGTTTTGAAATCATTGGGCGGGGTGCGGTCATTCCTGGAACTTCCAGTGGAGATTTATGCGGATGAATCATCCCGCATTACCGAGCCACAGGACTGCCGGACGCTAAGGCGAATCACCTCTCGCATGTTACTTGGCATTTTGGCTGGTTTCTTGGACGCTAAATTAGGAGAGACCGATCCAGTAGAACTCCTGAAGCGAACAGCAAAGACTTGGGTGCATGTGCTTCCGCTGCTTGAGTTAGACGATATCAGGGAACTCGGTGAGGGATTGAACTTAGAAGGTATAGCACCTATTCTCGGTCGCCCTCTATTATTGCTTGCCCAAGTACTCCTCTCCCTCGATTGCCAGGAGGCCCTTGGGCTGCGCCCCGCCAAAGGAGGCGCCGGGCGCCAGGAGCCGGGCCTGGGCGGCGCTGGGCGGCTCCCCAGCCAGCACGGCTGCGATGGTGCGCTGCATCGCGGCCAGCGCGCTGGCACTGCAGTTGCGGACCCCCGTGCTGCGGATGCCACCGGGCCGGAAGCGGTCGGCGCCAAAGGACACGCCCAGCGCCCCGAAGCGGCTTGGGCCGCCGAAGTACAGCAGCTCCAGCACCGACAGGCGCGCCGGGCGGTAGAGGGTGCGGATGAGCTTTTCTCCCCAGCGGTCCGGGCGCGCGTCGTCCACGGCGCCGGCGGCGGTGTCGCGCTCAGGCGGCACGAATACATCCGGCCGCAAAGGCAGGTCCGGGCTCAGGGCAAAGCCGCGCGCAAGCCACGCCGGGTCGTACTGCAGCGCGACCTTGCGGCGTCCCGCGGCCAGGCGCAGCTGGCCCACCAGAAACGGCTGGCCATCGCTTTGGCCCAGCCACCACAGGGCCATGGCGTCCTGGGGCGCGTAAGGCTCAAGCATGGCCCTTGGAGCCCTTGAGACTCTTGGAGGCCTTGGCGCCTTTGCGCTGGAGCACCAGCATTTCCCCGGCCAGCGCCTGCGCGTCGTGCGCGGGCGCAGCCAGGTCCTCAAGCGCCGCGTGCCGGCCCATGAGCCACAGGGCGGTGGCGTACACGCCCACCCCTACGCTGGGCGCGCCGCGCTCCATGGCGATCAAGGTGGGCACCGACACGTCCAGGCGCAGCGCCCAGGCGCGCAGCGACTGCCCGCGGCGCAGGCGCGCCAGGCGCAGGTTCGCCCCCAGCACGGCCAGCGCGGTTGAGGCGCCGTCGGGCAGGCTGCAGGCGGCTTGGGCGGCTCATGGCATGCGACAAGGCTACACGAAATCGAGCGTTTGTGCAGTTTTGCTTGCACACCCGGCGAGAACGCATATCCAGGCACAAGAGGGTGCCCAGGCCTGCTGTGCCTGAGCGGCAGGGTCTTGGCAAGCCCTCCTGTTGCCAACCAAATGCGCATCTGCCCTTGCGCTGCCGCCGCCCGGCCTACTCGTCCTGCGCGGCATCGAGCAGGTCTTCGGGCTGCAAGGGCTTGATCAGCTGGCGAAAGACGTAGTCCAGCTTGGCCACCATCGTTGCGATCCACTCGTGGTATTCGGGCCAACGAGACTCGTCCTCCAAAGGACAGTTGGCGCAAGCGACGCACACCGCGCTGCCCTTTTTGCCTGGCAGCTCATTCCACGTGAGCGCAAAGCCCAGCACTCCTTGGATGACGTACTGCCTGCGCCTTAGGTGGCGAAAGACAACTTTCGGGGGCAGGTCCTCACAGTTGATGCAGAACCGCACCATGAGCTGCTGCTCTGCGCGCCGGACCACGGCCTCCAGTGAAAACCCCGTGCGCCCGACACGAAAGGACTGCCACGACTGCGCCGAGGGCTTGGGCGCGCGCTGGCCCTTGGCAACCATGCGGTCGCGAAATCCGCTCCAAAACCGCAGCTGCAGCGCCTGGGTGGGACTGCTCGCCTCGGCCTTGGCCGCTTCACTGCGAACGGTGCGGCTCCACGCGTTGGGCTGGCAGATGATGTTGAACTTGGCCGCCGGCAGCGACGCGCCAATGCGCCAGAGCTCGATTTCAAGGCCAAAGAACTGCCACTCGTCCTGGGTGATGGTGTTGAGCCAGTCCAGGGCGGCGCGGTGCTCATCGGTGAACCTGGCGGCAATCCAGATGACCGTCTGCGCTTTGAGTCCTGCCGCGTAGGTCAACACCTGGCCCAGGTGGCTGTGGTCGGTCTTGTCGAGCTGATTTTCGATCAGCACCAGCGTGTTGCTCAGCGTGTCTTTGCACACGATGTCGGCCGCATAAGGCCCGACGGCAACTTCCTGGCCGCTCAGCTCAAGCTCCAGGCCCAGGACGCTGCTGAGCGCAGCCAGACTGGCCGGCTCGGCCAGCCAGGGGGCAAAATCATGCGCCTCGTGCGGCCACACGCTTCGAAGCTCCACGCGCCGAAGTACACCGAGATCGGACATTGTGACCACTCCCATCGGTTGTGTTGTGCTTTGTCAGTCCTCAAGACCCAATCTCAAGCGCCCCGCAGTCGTTTGTGCGTTGCATCTTGCGCACGGCCACACTGTGGAAGGGCGCGCTGGCCGCACTGAACGCTTGGGGCGTGCCTCAGGCGGGCTGGCAAACCGTTGATTCCTTCATTCTACGAATAACGTAGAGAAGAAAACAGCCCTTTCTACGAATATCGATGGATGCCTCGGCGCTCCACCCCCACCACGCTTTTCGGCAGGCGCTTGCGCGCAGCGCGCAGCCGTGCGGGCCTTGCCCAGGACAAGCTGGGCGTGATCATCGGCATGGACGAAGGCTCCAGCAGCGCGCGGATCAGCCGCTATGAGACCGGCGTGCATGAGCCGCCTTTTGACACGGCGGCGCACTTGGCCACCGCGCTGCGCGTTCCGGTGGCGTATTTTTACTGTGACGATGAGCAGCTGGCCGATTTCCTGATCCACTACGCCGCGCTGGGTGAAGGGCAAAAACTTCAGCTGCTCGGCTTGGCCCTGGAACTGCACTCGGCTGGCCAGTAACCTGCCGGGCGTTCAAATTGGAATGCACCCCATCCAGTGCAGCTTGTTGGGGCTTTTGTTCCATGATGCACAGTCGTTACAGCCAAGCGCTCGGTTGCCGCCCTGATCCGAGCCACGCACTGACCGCCATGGACCCCGTTAAGGAAGGGTGTCCATCTGAGGTGTACCCAAACTAGCAGCCAGTTTTGACGGGTTGGACAAATTCCGCCGGGTTGGGCTTGCAACTCCTGATTCAATTTTTCCTTTTGAAAAGCCACCCGATAACCGCTACTGTCGCAAGTGCAAGTTGCGGACTTGTTGGGGCATGGCCTAAAGCGTAAGACACGAAGTGCTCACAGTTCCAGCTCAAGAAATCATAGGAGCGCCCAAGCTGCGAGCGTGCACGGTTCAAGATTTCTTCAGTATTTAAGGTATGCAAGATATCTTTTCTCCGGATCGGAAATCCCTGAGAAAACTTGCTCATGCTCTCTTCTACCACCTTGTTCTGGGCGCCAGAGCACGACAGAACCAACTGCTCTCCATCCACACAGCGATCGCTAACGATGCCCACATGCCAGTACAAAATACGCCATGTTTCAATCACCGCTCCCGCTTTGTACATCGAAGATCCTATAATTTTCATATCATCCTTTGGGTTATATAGTCTCAAGATGAAACTATTCCTTAAAAGCATACATGAATGAATATCACTATGTCAATGGCATGAGTACACAAGCTGTGCTTCCCTACAACAATGTTGTTGGTAAAGCGATTGAAGAGCGGCGCACACAGGCTGGCCTTACCCAGGCTGACCTCGCGGCGGTCCTGCAATTGGGGCAGTCGGGCTACTCGAAACTTGAATCCGGACAGGCGGCTATGACAGTGGCACAACTTCGGCTCATTGCCTCCAAGCTCAACTGCAAACCTCATGAGATCTTGAAAAGAGCGGACGAGCTCGCTTCCAAGCTTGAGAGCAGTGGTGTTGAGGTGCCTGCGAAAAAAGACGACAACAAGGCGGCGGTGCTGATTGGGCTTGGGTTGCTGCTAGCGCTTATGTCGAAAAGTTAGCTAGGTTGATATGCTCCCAGTCCAGGGACGACAGGTAACGTACTCCACGATCCGTTTGCTGACGTGACCCCTTGATGCGGTAGCCGTGGCGCGTCAGCTTGGCCTGCCCGCATGAATCGTCCAACTGCGCGCGTTGAAATTTATCGTGGGTGGACGTTGATAAATGGAAAGCGTTTTTGGACGGGGGGTGCGGACAAAAACTTGGACTGGGTTATGCCGTAAGTCCGAGGCTTTCTCGGTATTCGAGGGGACTGAGCGAGCCAAGGGAGAGCTTGATTCGCTTTTCGTTGTACCAGCGGATGTAGGCGTCAACGGCCTGAATGAATTGCTCAATGGTTGTGGCCTGCCAGTCCCGCGGGTAGAACAGTTCCGTTTTGAGCCGCCCAAAGAAGCCTTCACAAGCCGCATTGTCGGGTGAACACCCTTTTCGCGACATCGAGCGGATCAGCTTGGCATTGTGCGTCCGCAAGAGCCACCCAGGCCAACGATAGTGGGCGCCGCGATCGGAGTGGATGATGGGCCGCTTGGTGCTGTTGGCTACCGTCTCGATGGCAGCGTCCAGCATGGTGTTTACAAGCTCGGCATCAGGACGCGTGCCAAGGGTCCAGCTGACGACCAAACCATCGAAGCAGTCGATCATGGGCGACAGGTAGACCTTGCCAGCCGCGATCTGGAACTCCGTAATGTCCGTGAGCCACTTCTCATTGGGAGCCTCAGCCTGGAAATCACGGCTGATGAGGTTGTCTGGCGCCGGGCTGATTTCTCCCAGGTACGAGCCGTACCGGCGCCGCTTCTTCACGGCCACTGACAGGCATTCCTGCCTCATCAAGCGCTGCACGACTTTTTCCGAAAGGCAGAGCTTTTGCCTGCCCAATGCAGCCCGCATCCGACGGTAGCCATAGCAGCGGTGATTGCGCTCGAAGACATCCGTGATGGCCAGACGCGCATCGGCATACTTGTCAGCGCCCCGTAGCCGTGCCCGATGATAAAAATACGAACTGCGGGCCAGGTCAAGTTCGGCGAAGAGTTCTGGCAACCCGTACGCATCTCTCAGGGCGTCAACCAGCCGCGTCTTCTCCTGGTTGCTCAGGAGCGGCAGGTCGACGCCCAGGCCTTTTTTTAACAGTTCATTGGCCTTCTTCAAGATGTCGTGTTCAAGCTGCAGTTGCCGGATGTCGCGCCGAAGCGATTGGACTTGCCGCTCGAGCTCCGCCCGCTCAGGATCTGGCGGTGAATCGTTGTTGGGTTTCATGGATGCGGGCGCCTCAGCGCCCAGGAGTTGGTTTTTCCATTGGTACAACGTCGGCCTACTCACGGCGAGCTTCTGAGCAATGGCCAGCGCACTTGTCTGCCGGGTGCAAAGCTCAATGACGGCTGCCTGCTTGAGCGCTGGAGGGCGCGGTCCGCTGCGCGCTTTGCCAACAACGCGTTTGCTCGTTTCGGGGTGCAACTCATCTACCCAGGCTGCGAGCGTTTCGCGACACGGGTATCCCAGTGCCTTGATGGTTCCAGCCAGGCACCGACCATAGTTCACGTAATGCTCGAGGGCCAATTTCTTCTGCTCGTCTGAATACTTCGGCTTCGAACGCGCATAGCCCACCGGCAAATCGCGGCCTTGGGCGTATTCCAGATGCCAGCTCTTGAGCGCGTTTTTCGTCGGGTACCCCAACTGACGAATGGTCGCGCCAGTGCGTTTACCGAGTTTGATATAGAGCTGGACGGCTCGAATGCGGTCTTCGTAAGAATACATGAACTACCTTTCCAAGTAGTCCAAGATTTCCGCCGCACCCCCACGCTCTGAAGGTCAATTTTTGGGCATCAGTGTCATTTTCAGAAAACGACTGCACGCAATATCAGAAGTGGGCTGCACTGTCTGTCGGGACTATTTCTTGCGGGCGCGGTCAATGTGCAAAACAGCGTCAAGCAATGCTATTGAATCGCAAGCATCAGAGGCGTAGACCGTGCGCGTCCCTGGGTCATAGTACACCATGACAAACGGGTCTGATGTGCGTTCCGTGCTCCGGGGAGCTTGGCGCTTGGAGCGGTAAGCTCTGCATACCTCCCTCTTTTCGGCAAGCTGCTGGCCGATCTTCTTCCAGTCAAAGAGATAGTCGGGATACAACCGGCGCATGTCGCGCTTATCCTGCGGCTCAAGCGTGTAATTGCGGATACGCATGATGTTGTAGTTGCTTCTGCCGACTTTGACCGTGAGATAGCAAAAGCCCTTTCTGGTCGTGACGAAGGCACTGCTTTGCTTGCGGCTCATCGTTACTCGCTTCCGCCTTGCAGCGCGGCGTATAGGGCCGTCTTGCTCACCTTAAGCCGTGTGGCAGCTTCGCGGACGTTCAAGCCGCTGGCGATGTGTTCTCGCGCGCGCTGTAACTTGTCGGCGGTGACGACCGGCTTGCGCCCGCTCTTGCGCCCACGAGAGGCGGCAGCGGTCAACCCGGCCTTGGTGCGCTCGCGGATCAGGTCACGCTCAAACTCAGCCAGTGCCGCAAAAATCCCGAAGACCAGCTTACCGGGCGCTGTGGTGGTGTCGATAGCTGCGCCTTGTCCAGTTAATACCTTGAGGCCGACACCGCGTGCGGCCAAGTCTTGCACAGTATTGACAAGGTGAGCCATCGAGCGGCCTAAGCGGTCGAGCTTCCACACGACGAGCGCATCACCTTCGCGCAAATAGGCCAGCGCCGCATCCAAACCTTGCCGCTGTGTTTTCGCGCCGCTGATGATGTCCTCAAATACCCGTTCGCAGCCCGCTTTGCGCAAAGCGTCTTTCTGTAAATCGACGTGCTGATTTTCCGTGGATACACGCGCATAACCGATTAACGCCATTGCCGACCTTTTGTCCGTCATTGCGTCCGTCTATCTTAATGTCCGACAACCCATTAATCAAGTATTTGTCGGACAGATGTCCGGCATGACCGGCTAATGATCGTTTGACGGACAAGGCGGCACATGGCCCGCCATACCGGCGCAATGCAACAACGAACCCACTTAAGCCGGAACCGCCGAATATTCTGTGCTCTGCATAGTCTGGGGTTCCGGTGTGCAGCATCGTGCAGGAGACTTCAGAGCAATTTTGGCCTATCGCGGCGTCTCGTGCATAGGACTGCTGACACGGCCAGTTCAGAAGTCGGCTGCACGCTAGGCGACTAGCCCCGTGAACTGACGCGCTAAGGATGCCTCACATTGCGTTTTCCACTGCGGCATCGCGAGCTGTTCAAGTCGATGTAAGGGCACTTAGTGCGACGTTCCTTATAGTTTGACTTGGTCCGGCAAGTCTGCGACTTTAAACAAAATAACGTAAGTTCCATCGTCAAAGAGCAGTAGCTCGATACATGGCCAAGCAGCGATAGAGGAGTGTCAAGCGCAAAATCTTTAAGCTGCGTTCCGCCTTGGCGCTCAACTCCTCGGGCATAGCCTCATGCAAGAGCCTGTCGCTGAACGTCCTCGGCGT
>Ga0366787_1079_pt1 | contig 12501 bp, 25 predicted proteins | sample TotcelN113001M10_FD_207045 | JGI IMG/M metagenome (GOLD analysis project Ga0366787, IMG submission 207045) | Enriched cells from coal bed in the Powder River Basin, Montana, United States - Total cells N11 rep2 HSBNCT.N11.300.1.M10 ...
AAAAAGAAAAAGCCGGACAGGAATCCGGCTTTTTCAATACTTTATTGGGACTTATTCTGCACTGTCCGCTTCAGGGCGGTCAACCAGTTCAACATAAGCCATCGGAGCATTGTCGCCCTGACGGAAGCCCATTTTCAGAATGCGCATGTAGCCGCCGTTGCGGTTGGCGTAACGAGGACCAATTTCAGCAAAAAGCTTAACGACGATATCACGATCGCGCAAGCGGTTGAAAGCCAGACGCTTGTTGGCAAGCGTGTCGTTCTTTGCGAGCGTTATAATTGGCTCGACAACCTTGCGCAGCTCTTTTGCCTTGGGCAACGTGGTCTTGATGGCCTCGTGGCGCAGCAGTGATACTGTCATGTTGCGCAGCATTGCGAGGCGATGGGAAGAAGTACGGTTCAGTTTCCGTAGTCCGTGGCGATGACGCATGATGGTTCCTTTATGTTTTGGTCCAGCTCTTCTATCGCATGGTTAGCGCGGGCCGGTACTTATGTCAAAAAAATTAAATCGGCATAGTTTAAAAGCCGATTACTTCTCCAGGCCGGCAGGCGGCCAGTTATCCAGCTTCATACCAAGCGTAAGGCCGCGCGAAGCCAGCACTTCCTTAATTTCATTGAGCGATTTACGGCCGAGGTTTGGCGTCTTCAGCAATTCGTTTTCACTGCGCTGGATCAGGTCGCCGATGTAATAGATGTTTTCAGCTTTGAGGCAGTTGGCCGAACGAACCGTCAGTTCCAGATCATCTACCGGACGCAGCAGGATAGGATCAACTGCCGGGGTATGGGCCAGCGCTTCAGTCGCAGCCTCAGTGCCTTCCAACGAAGCGAATACGCTCAATTGGTCAACCAGAATGCGAGCCGATTGGCGAATGGCTTCTTCAGCAGTAATGACGCCATTGGTCTCAATATTGATGATCAGGCGATCCAAGTCGGTGCGTTGCTCTACACGGGCAGACTCGACGGCGTAGGAAACACGACGTACAGGTGAAAAGGAGGCATCCAGAATGATGCGCCCGATTGTTTTGTTCGCGTCCTCAGAAAGACGGCGCACATTGCCGGGCACGTATCCACGACCGCGCTCTACCTTGACTTGCATATCGAGCTTGCCGTTTTCCGTCAGGTGCGCAATGACATGATCAGGATTGACGATTTCAACATCGTGAGGCAATTCGATGTCGGAGGCGAGCACAACGCCTTCGGTTTCCTTTTTCAGGGTCAGCGTTACGCTCTCGCGGTTATGCAGCTTGAAAACGACACCCTTCAGATTCAGCAGCAGATCAACTACGTCTTCTTGAACGCCATCAAGGGTGGAATACTCATGCACCACGCCGGCAATGGTAACCTCGGTTGGAGCATAGCCAGTCATTGAAGAAAGCAATACACGACGCAATGCGTTGCCTAATGTATGGCCATAACCACGCTCAAACGGTTCCATCTCAACGCGGGAATGACCCGGGCCAAGCGCTTCAACGTTGATAATGCGAGGTTTAAGAAAACTGTTTTGCATGATGAGTCCTTTTCAATACCCTCGGCTCGTTACACCGATAAGGCTGATGACACTGGAAAAAGTCCGGCATATGCCGGACTTTATTTTTGAAGTTGCTTTCTATCAGCGAGAATACATCTCGATAATGAGCGATTCGTTGATATCGTTACCGAATTCGTTTCGTTCCGGTAAGCGCTTGAAGGTGCCTTCCATTTTAGTGCCGTCAACTGAAATCCAATCAGCGAGACCAACTTGAGCGGCCAGGGAGATCGATTCGATGATACGGGTCTGCTTACGCGATTTCTCGCGGATAGCGACTACGTCGTTCTGCTTGACCAAATAGGAAGGAATATTGACGACTACGCCATTGACAGTCAGAGCCTTGTGGCTAACGAGCTGGCGGCTTTCGGCACGCGTCGACCCAAAACCCATGCGGTAGGCCACATTGTCCAGGCGAGATTCAAGCAATTGCAGCAGGTTTTCGCCCGTGTTGCCTTTTCTACGCTCGGCTTCTGCAAAGTAACGGCGAAATTGTTTTTCAAGAATGCCATACATGCGTTTGACCTTCTGTTTTTCGCGCAACTGATTGCCGAAATCCGACGTGCGAGCACCGGATTTGATGCCATGCTGACCCGGTTTTACGTCAAGCTTACACTTGGAATCGAGAGCGCGACGTGCGCTCTTCAGAAAAAGGTCGGTTCCTTCACGGCGGGAGAGCTTCGCCTTTGGGCCGGTATATCTTGCCACGGTATTTCCTTTCAACTGTTATCAAATGACGCCCCGACAGTTTTAAACTGCCAGGCGCTAGTCCGAGCAAAATAGATCGAACAGTGGTCTTAACTTGTCAGGCCGCCACAACCAACGACCTAAAATCATTAAATACGGCGACGCTTCGGGGGACGGCAACCGTTGTGCGGAACCGGAGTGATATCTTGTATTTGAGTAATGCGAATACCTAGGTTGTTCAATGCGCGAACAGCGGATTCGCGACCAGGACCAGGGCCCTTGATCTTGACTTCAAGATTCTTGACGCCGTATTCAATTGCAACCTTGCCGGCCGATTCAGCAGCGACCTGAGCTGCAAACGGGGTCGACTTGCGTGATCCCTTGAACCCAGCACCACCCGATGTTGCCCACGACAAGGTATTGCCCTGACGGTCGGTAATGGTGATGATGGTGTTATTGAATGAAGCATGAACGTGGGCAATGCCTTCGACAACGTTCTTCTTGACCTTCTTGCGTACCCGCGCTGCAGCACTGTTGGATGCTTTTGCCATATCTTGATGTCCTTGACTCTTGTCTTATAGTACGTTGCTAGGCGTTATTTTTTCAGCGATTGAGCTGCTTTGCGCGGGCCCTTGCGGGTACGTGCATTCGTGCGCGTACGCTGGCCGCGCACAGGCAGACCTCTGCGATGACGCAAGCCACGGTAGCAGCCCAAATCCATCAGCCGTTTGATGTTCATGGAAACTTCGCGGCGAAGGTCGCCTTCGATCAGGTACTTGCCGATCTCGTCACGAAGCTTTTCCAGTTCGTTGTCATCCAGATCCTTGACCTTCTTGGATGCTGCAACGCCGGTTGTGTCGCAGATCAGTTCTGCACGCGGACGTCCGATACCAAAAATGGATGTTAAGCCAATGACGATGTGCTGATGGTTGGGGATGTTCACCCCTGCAATACGTGCCATACGTTTACCCTAGTACGTTAATTAACCTTGACGCTGCTTGTGACGCAGCTCCGTGCAAATCACGCGAACAACGCCCTTGCGCTTGACGATCTTGCAGTTGCGGCAGATCCGCTTTACTGATGCCTGTACTTTCATTTTTACCTCTCGTTGATATTCTTTAAATCAAGCACGACTATTTGGTGCGGAAGATAATGCGCGCCCTACTCAAATCGTAAGGTGTCAGTTCTACCGTAACTTTGTCTCCCGGCAGTATACGAATATAGTTCATTCGCATCTTGCCGGATATATGCCCCAGCACTACATGACCATTTTCCAGCTTGACGCGAAAAGTGGCGTTGGGGAGATTATCGATAATCTCGCCTTGCATCTGGATAACGTCGTCTTTAGACATACCTTTTGTGGTGTTCCTTATTTGTTCTAGCGATTCATCATGCCGGCACTTTTGAAGTTTGACTTCTTCAGCAGTGAATCATACTGTTGCGACATAACATGAGACTGAATTTGCGCCATGAAGTCCATGGTGACAACCACAATGATCAGCAGTGATGTTCCACCAAAATAGAAAGGCACTTTCCAGCGCGCGATCAAAAACTCGGGCAGCAAACATACTAACGTAACGTAGAGTGCGCCTGCCAAAGTCAGCCTCATCAGTATCCTGTCGATATAACGGGATGTCTGTTCACCTGGACGAATACCCGGAATGAAAGCACCACTTTTCTTCAGATTATCTGCGGTCTCACGACTGTTGAACACAAGCGCTGTATAGAAAAAGCAGAAAAATATGATGGCTATGGCGTAAAGCAGAGCATGGATAGGCTCGCCCGGCGCCAATGAGGCTGACAAATCGCGAACGAAGCGCACCACCGCACCACCTTCAGCACCAGAAGCGAACCAACTTGTGAGCGTTGCCGGAAACAGAATGATTGATGAAGCGAAGATCGGGGGAATCACGCCGGCCATATTCAAACGCAGGGGCAAATGACTGCTCTGTGCTCCGTAAATCTTATTGCCGACCTGACGTTTAGCATAATTCACCAGAATCTTTCTCTGCCCAGTCTCGATAAAGACAACCGCATACGTTACGGCCACCACGACAACGCAGATTACTAGCGCAGTCAAAGTGCCCATCGAGCCAGTGCGTACTAATTCAAACAATCCGCCAATCGCACTCGGCAGGCCTGCAGCAATGCCAGCAAAAATCAGAATGGATATACCATTGCCGAGTCCTCGTTCAGTAATCTGCTCACCAAGCCACATGAGAAACATGGTTCCGGTAACGAGCGAAATTACTGCCGTAAAACGAAAACCCAGACCTGGGTCAATCACCAAACCCTGCTGCGACTCCAGTGCTACGGCAATTCCAAGACCTTGAAATGTAGCGAGCAGCAGCGTGCCATAACGCGTGTACTGTGTCAGCTTGCGACGGCCGGACTCACCTTCCTTTTTCAACGCTTCCAGTTGCGGCGAAACGATGCCGACCATCTGCATAATGATAGAAGCCGAAATGTAGGGCATGATACCGAGCGCGAACACTGTAAAGCGCGAAAGCGCGCCGCCCGAAAACATGTTGAACATGCCGAGAATGCCGCCCTGATTCTGACGGAACAGTTGCGCCAACTGATCAGGGTCGATACCAGGTACGGGAATGTGAGCGCCAACCCGATAGACTACGAGAGCACCAAGCAAGAAAAGCAGCCGCGCCCAGGGAAACCCTGCTGCGGCCGCTTTTTTCGACAGTTCTTTAGAAGTCGCCAATGAAAACTCCGATTCGGATTACTGCACTATCAGGCTATTGTGCCGCCGACGCTTTCGATGGCCGAACGCGCCCCTTTGGTAACCGTCAAACCCGAAAGATTCACTTTACGGGTGAGTTCGCCCGATTTGATCACGCGAACATCCTTAGCTAGCGCAGTTATGATGCCTGCCTGCTGCAAGCTGAGCAAATCGATATCGATTACGGCCATTTTTTCGAGATCTGATAATCTGACTTCAGCCTTGAAAGGCGCAGCAACAGATTTGAAGCCGCGTTTGGGCAGACGCCTTTGGAGCGGCATCTGACCACCCTCAAAGCCAACCTTGTGAAACCCGCCTGATCGAGCTTTCTGGCCCTTGTGCCCGCGACCAGCTGTTTTGCCTAGACCGGACCCAATACCACGCCCCACTCTTCGTTTTGCATGCTTCGAACCGACTGCCGGTTGAATATTGTTCAATTCCATAGCTCACCCTTATCGAAAGCCATGAGGCTCACGAAACCACTTTCACCAGATAGGAAACTTTGTTGATCATCCCGCGCACCGCCGGCGTGTCCTGCAATTCGGACACGGAATTAATGCGACGCAAGCCGAGTCCTCGCACGGTATCACGATGCGGCTGCTTGGTACCGATCAGGCTCTTTACCAACTGGACCTTGATTACATTAGACATGTGGTCGCCTCCCCTTAACCTAGAATATCTTCGACAGACTTGCCGCGTTTAGCAGCAATTTCCGAAGGAGTGCTCATCGAAGAAAGCGCATTTAGCGTAGCGCGCACCATGTTGTAGGGATTGCTCGACCCCATGGATTTGGCAACCACATTGGTTACACCCATGACATCGAAGATTGCGCGCATTGCACCACCAGCGATAATGCCTGTCCCTTCCTTGGCCGGGTTTAGCATGACCTTGGATGCCCCGTGTTTGCCGGTAATGGTGTGCTGCAACGTTCCATCCTTAAGACTCACCTTGATCATGTTGCGCCGAGCCTCTTCCATGGCTTTCTGCACTGCAACCGGAACCTCTTTGGACTTGCCCTTGCCCATGCCTATGCGACCATCGCCGTCACCCACTACGGTCAGCGCGGCAAATCCCATAATGCGACCGCCTTTGACAACTTTTGTGACCCGGTTAATGGCGATCATCTTCTCGCGCAAACCATCATCCGGCTTGTCGCTCTGCATTTTTGCTTGCATTTTTGCCATTGTGATTCTTCCTTAGAACTTCAGGCCGGCTTCGCGCGCAGCATCTGCAAGCGCCTTGACGCGACCATGATAACGAAAGCCGGAGCGGTCAAAGGCCACTTCGGTGATGCCTGCCTCGAGCGCTTTTTCGGCTACTCGCTTTCCAACCAGCGATGCGGCAGAAACATTCCCGCCCTTACCTGATTGACCAGCCAGCGCTTGGCGTACATCGGCTTCCAGCGTGGAGCACGAAGCCAGAATCTTGGCATCCGGGCTAATTATGTTGGCATAGATGTGCAGATTAGTGCGATGCACAGCCAGGCGATTTACCTTCAAGACCGCGATTCTGGCTCGGGTCTGGCGTCCTCGACGCAAGCGTGATTGTTTCTTGTTCATCGACCGCCCCTATTACTTCTTCTTGGTTTCTTTAAGCTTAATCACTTCGTTCGCATAACGAACGCCCTTGCCCTTGTACGGCTCCGGCTTGCGATAAGCACGCAGTTCAGCCGCAACTTGACCAACCTTCTGCTTGTCAATTCCCTTGACGACGATTTCAGTCTGCGAAGGAGTTTCACACTTGACGCCTTCAGGCATCTGATGAACAACAGGGTGCGAGTAACCCAGCGACATAGTCAATTTATCACCCTGGACTTGCGCACGATAACCAACACCAACCAGGCTAAGCCTTTTTTCGAAGCCCTTAGTTACACCTGTGACCATGTTGTTGAGCAGCGCACGCATAGTGCCCGAATGGGCATTTGCTTCACGGCTGTCGTTCGCCACACCAATGTTAATCACGCCATCTTCCTGAGTGACGGTGACAAGCTCACTCAGCGGCTGAACCATTACACCCAGCGGCCCATTGACTGTTATCTCACCCGAAGCAATCGTTGCGACCGCGCCCTGCGGGATGGCAATCGGCATCTTTCCTACTCTTGACATGCTTTGCTCCTTACGCCACGTAACACAGAACTTCGCCGCCGACGCCTGTTGCTCTGGCCTTGCGGTCGGTCATCACGCCCCTTGATGTGGAAACAATAGCCACACCCAGCCCGTTCATGACGTTCGGCAGTTCATCGCGCCCTTTGTAAACGCGCAGGCCTGGCCTTGAAACCCGCTCAAGTCGCTCAATAACAGGGCGTCCGACATAATATTTCAGCGCAATGCTCAGCTCAGCTTTTCCAGCATCCTTAGCAACACTGAAATCATCAATGTAACCTTCATCCTTCAATACCTTAGCGATTGCGACCTTGACGTTCGAAGACGGCATTGCAACGGAGTTCTTCTTGACACTCTGCGCGTTGCGAATGCGGGTCAGCATATCGGCAATAGGATCACTCATACTCATTGCATATCCTCCTGCTTACCAGCTTGCTTTGGTGACGCCAGGAATTTCACCATTCATGGCGAATTCCCTCAGCTTGGTACGTCCCAAGCCAAATTTGCGATAGGTTCCGCGCGGGCGGCCGGTGATCGAGCAGCGATTACGCTGACGAGTCGGATTCGCATTGCGGGGCAGCGATTGCAGTTTGAGACGAGCCTCGTAGCGCTCCTCCTGGGTCCTGGATTGGTCATCTATGACGACCTTCAGTTCAGCACGCTTGCCGGCATATTTCTTCACCAGGTCTGCGCGCTTCTTTTCGCGATTTATCAATGCCAGTTTTGCCATGGCGCTCTCAGTTTCTAAACGGAAATTTAAATGCGGCGAGAAGGGCCTTAGACTCTTCGTCGGTTTTCGCAGTGGTCGTGATGCTGATATTCAGACCGCGAATCGCGTCAATTTTGTCGTACTCGATTTCAGGAAAAATAATCTGCTCACGAATGCCGAGGTTGTAATTACCCCTGCCGTCGAATGCCCTTCCGGAAATACCCCTAAAGTCTCGGACGCGCGGAAGCGCAATCGTGATTAAGCGATCCAAAAACTCATACATGCGGGCGCCGCGCAAGGTCACCATACAACCGATAGGATAACCCTCACGTATCTTGAAGCCTGCAATAGACTTGCGAGCTTTCGTTACCACGGGCTTTTGACCAGCAATCTTAGTCAAGTCGCCAACCGCATGGTCGATGACCTTCTTATCAGCCACCGCCTCGGATAGACCCATGTTCAGCGTTATCTTGGTAATGCGCGGCACTTCCATGCCGGACTTGTAGGAAAACTTGCCCAACAACTCGGGCACAATTTTTTCCTTGTAGACTTCATGTAGACGAGCCATATTCTTATGCCTTCACAACTTCGCCGTTTGACTTGAAAACGCGGACCTTCTTGCCGTCCACAATCCTGACACCGACGCGATCAGCCTTGCCGGTTGCCTTGTTGTACAGGGCAACATTCGAAACATGGATCGGCATCTGCTTTTCGACAATGCCACCAGCTTGCCCAACCATCGGGTTTGGCTTTTGCGTCTTCTTGACCGTGTTCACACCATCAACAATGATGCGCTCATCGTCTACACGAGAAAGCACAACACCGCGCTTTCCCTTGTCCTTGCCGGCCAGAACAATTACTTCATCCTTAGTTCGTATCTTTTGCATGACGATTCCTTTACAGCACTTCGGGCGCCAGCGAGACGATCTTCATGAAACGCTCGGAACGCAATTCCCTGGTGACCGGGCCAAAAATGCGCGTTCCGATCGGCTCAAGCTTGTTATTCAGCAAAACAGCGGCGCTACCATCGAATTTGACCAGCGAACCATCCGGGCGACGCACCCCTTTGGCAGTCCTGACCACAACCGCGTTGTAAATCTCGCCTTTTTTGACACGCCCCCTGGGCACGGCAACCTTCACGGCGACTTTAATGATGTCTCCAATGTTCGCATAGCGACGCTTGGAACCACCCAGCACCTTGATGCACATAACCTCGCGCGCACCGGTGTTGTCGGCTACTTTTAAACGGCTCTCTGTCTGAATCATATTTTTCTTTCCCAACTTAATCCGCAGACTTTGAATCAGCCAGCGATCAGTCTTGGTCCCGCCAGTTGGCTGACGCCTTCTGTTTGGGTAGGGTTTCCGTTGACACCAGCATCGCAAGGATGCCAGCACACATTAACTTCCTGTCGAGGACTTCGATTTGCGCGAAGCCCTCGATTATTGCATTAAACAATATTTATTGCAATGCGTTTTTAAACTTCTTGTGCAACTTGCACTACACGGGTAACGGTCCAGGCTTTTGTTTTGGAAATTGGCTTTCCCTCCTGGATTTCAACCATATCGCCCATACGCGCCTGATTGCCTTCATTATGCGCATGATACTTTTTTGAGCGCTTGATGATCTTGCCATACAGAGGATGGGTAACATGACGTTCTATCAGTACAGAGACCGTCTTGTCCATCTTGTCGGACACCACCTTACCTGTCAGAGTACGCTTCAGCGCTTGTTTTGCCTGATCGTTCATTTTTCGGCACCCTTTGCATTCATGACCGTTTTCACACGGGCGATGTCGCGTCTGATTTGTTTCAGTTGCGAAGTCTTGTTCAGTTGCTGCGTGGCGAGTTGCATGCGCAATCCGAATTGAGTCCTGAGCAGCTCTTTGAGCTCGTTCTGCAAAGCGGCCTCGTCTTTACTACGGAGTTCTGTTGCTTTCATGATGACTCCTTCTTATTGACCGATTTGACGGGTTACGAAAACGGTCTGCAGCGGCAGCTTGGATGCAGCAAGACGGAAAGCCTCGCGCGCCAATGCTTCGTTTACACCGTCCATTTCATACAAGACTTTGCCCGGTTGAATTTCAGCAACATAGTACTCTGGGTTTCCTTTACCGTTACCCATACGGACTTCTGCCGGTTTATTTGAAATCGGCTTATCCGGGAAAATGCGAATCCAGATACGTCCGCCGCGGCGAATATGACGTGTCATAGCGCGTCTAGCGGCTTCAATCTGGCGTGCAGTCAGCCGGCCACGGCCGACAGCCTTCAGCCCGAAATCGCCAAATGCAACAGAGGTACCGCGCTCATGCGAAATGCCCGTATTGCGGCCCTTCTGTTCTTTTCTATATTTTCTGCGTGATGGTTGTAACATTATTATTCTCCTGCTGTGTCGGCAGACGTTGCTTCGCCTGTGGACGGAGCAGCCTTTCTGGTTCTGACACGCTTGGCTGCCGGAGCTGCCGGGTCGGATGCACCGGTTGCAGCGGGAGCCGCTTCCGCCTTGGCGTTTACGCCTTCAACTTTACGAGTACGCTGGCGACCGGCCGGCTTGGCATCATCACGCTTAGGCATACGGCGCTTCTTATCTTCATCTGCAGAAGCATCTACCCTCGGCGCCTCACCGTTTGCAAGCCTATCGCCTTTGTAAACCCAGACTTTGACACCAATGATGCCGTATGTGGTCTGAGCCTCGGAAAAGCCATATTCGATGTCGGCACGCAACATGTGCAACGGCACACGTCCTTCGCGATACCATTCCTGACGCGCGATTTCAATACCGTTCAGACGCCCAGAGGACATGATCTTGATACCCTGAGCACCCAAGCGCATTGCGTTCTGCATTGAACGCTTCATCGCGCGGCGAAACATGATGCGCTTTTCAAGTTGCTGCGCGATTGAATCCGCGATCAACTGCGCATTCGTTTCCGGCTTGCGAATCTCCTCGATATTGACATGTACAGGAACGCCCATAATTTTGGTCAATTCGTTTTTGAGCAATTCAATATCTTCGCCCTTTTTGCCGATGACTACGCCAGGACGTGAGCTATATATCGTGAAACGAGCATTCTTGGCAGGACGCTCGATGACAACATGACCTACCGAGGCGTTCTTTAGCTTTTTCTTTAGAAAAGCGCGCGCCTTCAAATCCTCATTAAGCATTGAGGCGAAATTGGTGTTGTTCGCATACCAGCGCGACGCCCAGTTGCGGGCCACTGCCAAACGAAAACCAGTCGGATGTATTTTCTGTCCCATCGTGACCCCTTCAGTTACCGACAGTCACATAAATGTGACAAGTTTGTTTGGAAATGCGGTCGCCTCGGCCTTTTGCACGAGCCGAAAAGCGCTTGATGACTGACCCCTTTTCCACATAAATGGAAGAGATTTTCAGTTCGTCGATGTCGGCGCCATCATTATGCTCGGCATTGGCAATGGCGGACTCAAGCAAACGCTTGATGATAACCGCGCCTTTTTTGGGCGTGAAGGCCAGGATGTCCATTGCCTGGTCGATTTTCTTGCCGCGAATCATGTCCGCGACTAAACGGCCTTTTTGGGCTGAAAGTCGCACACCACGGAGAGTAGCTTTAGTTTCCATAATCTGACCTTATCTTTTCGCTTTCTTGTCTGCCGCATGACCCTTGAAGGTGCGGGTCAGGGCAAACTCGCCCAGCTTGTGGCCGACCATATTCTCGGAAACATAGACTGGCACATGCTGCTTGCCGTTATGCACGGCAATGGTCAGTCCGATGAAGTCGGGGAGGATAGTCGAACGGCGCGACCAGGTCTTAATCGGCCTCTTGTCCTTGGTGGCCTGAGCGGATTCGACCTTCTTCACCAGGTGCGCGTCGCAAAAAGGCCCTTTTTTCAATGAACGTGTCATGTGCTATTCCTTATCTCTTTCCGCGACGCGCTACGATCATCGAGGTCGTGCGCTTGTTGCTTCTGGTCTTCATGCCTTTAGTATGCTGGCCCCAGGGCGATACCGGATGGCGTCCTGCAGCAGTTTTACCTTCGCCGCCGCCGTGCGGATGGTCTACCGGATTCATGGCAACGCCTCGCACTGTGGGCCTGACACCGCGCCACCGCGTGGCGCCTGCCTTGCCCAGTTTGCGAAGGTTATGCTCGCCATTTCCAACTTCGCCCACGGTAGCGCGGCACTCAATATGTACGCGTCGCACCTCACCAGAGCGCAATCTAACTTGAGCGTATGAACCTTCGCGAGCCATCAAAACAACACCGGCACCCGCCGTGCGCGCCATCTGCGCTCCCTTACCAGGCATCATCTCTACGCAATGCATAGTTGTGCCAACGGGAATGTTGCGCAAGGGCAGGCAATTGCCACTCTTTATCGGCGCCTCGGATCCACTCAGCACCTGATCGCCCACAGACAGACCTTTCGGCGCAATGATGTAATTACGCTGACCATCTGCATAGCAGATGAGTGCGATATTGGCCGTTCTGTTCGGGTCGTATTCTATGCGCTCAACCTTGGCGGGAATGCCGTCCTTGTTGCGCTTGAAATCGATTACTCGATAGTGCTGTTTATGACCACCACCAATATGGCGCGTGGTAATGTGCCCATTATTATTACGACCTGCAGTCTTCTTCTTGGCTTCAGTAAGAGCATCGAAGGGACGCCCTTTATAGAGCTCATCGTTGACAACCTTAACCATGCCACGACGACCTGGCGATGTCGGCTTTACTTTAACGAGTGCCATTACTTAGCCTCCTCGGTGAAATTGATTTCC
>Ga0366787_1084_pt1 | contig 11807 bp, 9 predicted proteins | sample TotcelN113001M10_FD_207045 | JGI IMG/M metagenome (GOLD analysis project Ga0366787, IMG submission 207045) | Enriched cells from coal bed in the Powder River Basin, Montana, United States - Total cells N11 rep2 HSBNCT.N11.300.1.M10 ...
TTTTGGCGGAGACTCCCGAATTAATTGGGGCGGAGCATATTATTGCCGAACGGGCAGTTAATGAAGAGGTGCGGCAGAAGTGTTATAACACTATCAAAGCTTTTGAGGCTTCAGCGATTGCCATGGGCGTTGATATGCGGGGCGGCAACCCGACACCCGGCAATATTGAGGGCGGTCTTTCGTCAATTGAGGAAAAGTCGCTGGGCTGTGTCTACAAAGGCGGCTCCAGGCCGCTGCAGGCTGTGATCGACTGGGCCGAAGCAATCACTAAAAAGGGACTAATCTATATGGATACTCCCGGTAATGACATTGAGCAGCTTACCGGTATGGTGGCAGGCGGTTGTCAAATCGCAGTTTTTACTACCGGACGGGGAACACCTACCGGTTCGCCCATAACGCCTACCATAAAAGTTGCCAGTAATACAGCGATGTATGAAAAAATGCAAGATAATATGGACATCAATGCCGGAACGGTTGTCACAGGGGATGAGACAATTGAGCAAGTCGGTCAACGGATTTTGGACGAAATGCTTGCAGTAGCTTCCGGTAAGCTCACAAAAGCAGAGGTATTAGGCCATAACGACTTCGGCATTTGGCGCATCGCCCCGACGATGTAGAGGATGAAAGGCTGCAGTGTAAGCTGCACGGCAGGAGGTATATATGCTCAAAGAAAGATTGCAAAAAGGTGATTGTTTGTTCGGACCTTTCGTAAACTTGTGCCATCCGGCAGTAATGGAGGTTGCAGGACTTGCCGGTTTTGACTTTGCCATTATTGATACCGAGCACGGGGAAATCTCTGCCGACAGAGCGGTTGATATGGTAAGGGCAGCTAAACTGGCAGGGCTCAGCCCTGTTGTCCGGGTGTACGGCAATCAGCCCGAACTAATTTCCAAAGCGCTTGATATTGGCGCTGAAGCAGTCCAGATTCCGCAGGTAAGCACGAGGTTAGAGGCAGAAGCTGCCCTTCGGTCGGCGAAGTTTTCACCTGTCGGCGCTCGTGGTGCCAACCGGTATGTGAGGGCCGCTCAGTATTCTGCTACCGACAAAGCCGCCTATTTTGCCAATGCGAATAAAGAAACAGCGGTAATTGTCCAGGTTGAAGGAAAGGCCGGGATGGAGAATCTGGCAGATATTATAACGGTACCGGGAATTGATGTACTCTTTATTGGTCCTTACGACTTATCAGCTTCGCTTGGTATTCCCGGTCAGGTAGAACATCCCCTGATTATGGAGGCTATGAACAAAACGATGGAACTGGCACGGCAAGCAGGCGTTGCCATCGGCTTTTTTGTTGATGATGCCCACAGTGCGGCGAAATGGAAGAAAGCCGGTGTCCAGTATATCTCTTTTGCTGCCGATGTTGGACTGTTGTATGAAATTTTTAAACAGAAGGTTAGCATCTTCCGTGAAGAGTAGCTCTGCATTCACCTATTGAAAGGAGAAGAAATAATGGGAATTATTCAAGCCTTACTACAAGACATTCCGTTACCCTCTATGGTGAAAGTTCGTCAGAAGTTCAATGCTCCTGTAGTTGAAAATCTGGAAGAAGCCCTGCGCAGCGAGATAGCCAAAGAAACGGTGTCCTCAAAAATTCGGCCGGGCATGCGTATAGCCGTTGCGGTAGGCAGTCGTGGTTTGGCTGAATTGCCGGCGCTTGTACGAATAACGGTTGAAGAACTCAAGAAACGCGGCGCCGATCCCTTTATTGTACCTGCTATGGGCAGCCATGGCGGTGCGACAGCTGAAGGTCAGAAAAATGTGCTGGAGAACCTGGGAGTTACCGAGAAAACGGTTGGCTGTCCCATCATTTCCAGTATGGAGGTTGTTGAGGTCGGCCGTTTAGCCAACGGCTTGGCAGTACTAATCGACAAACAGGCTTACGCAGCCGACGGCATTGTGGTTATCGCCCGCGTTAAACCGCATACCGCTTTTCGTGGGCCTTCAGAAAGCGGCTTAGCAAAGATGCTGACTATCGGCCTGGGAAAACAAAAGGGGGCTGATTCCTGCCATTCCTATAGCTTCAAATATATGGCCAGATTTGTTGTTGACATGGCTAAAATTAAGCTGGAGAAGTGCAAATTCTTATTCGGTGTAGCTACGGTGGAAAACGCCTATGACCAGATTAGCATTGTCGAGGCTGTTCCGGCAGAAGATTTCATTAAAAGGGATCAGGAACTTCTGCCGGTTGCCCGGACCTGTATGGCTAAGTTCATTCTCGATAAGATAGATGTGCTGATTGTTGACCAGATTGGTAAGGATATCTCCGGTGACGGTATGGACCCCAATATTACCGGACGATACCCGACTCCTTATGCCAAAGGGGGGCCTGAGATCAGTAAACTGGTTGTTCTGGACTTGACTGAGCGCACCCATGGCAATGCCAACGGCATGGGGCCAGCAGATTTTACTACTCGCAAGCTTTTTGACAAAATTGATTATGAGAGTACCTATGCCAATGCTCTAACTTCCACAGTCTGCGAACCTATCCGTATTCCCATGATTCTGGATACCGATAAGCAAGCCATTGCAGCTGCGGTTAAAACCTGCAACGCTCAGGATTTGAGTAAAGTCAGGGTTGTTCGTATCAAGGACACGCTTCATTTGGGTGAAATCTATATTTCCGAAGCCATGCTTGCCGAGGCAAAGCAGCACCAGCAGCTTGAAATTTGCGGTGATCCGCTAGCCATGCAGTTTGATGAAGCCGGTAATTTGCTAAGTTAAATACAACAAAGATAAAAGAGGTGGAGTTTCACCATGATGAATCAGCGTTTTCGTGATGTACGCAACCTGTGGCTCCAGTCCGATGCCCTGCGGCTGGGCATGAACTGGTCCGAAGAAGATACGGATAAAATGCACATTCTTGTTGATGATGTCCAAGGGGATAGCCATCCCGGAAGTTTTCATCTTGATGTTCTCAATGATGAAGCTTGCATTGGTGTTTATGAGGCTGGCGGCAAACCGGCGAAGTTTCATGTAACTGATATTTGCGACGGATGGGCTCAGGGCCATGACGGCATGAACTATATCCTGCCTTCCCGTGAGGTTATCGCCGACATGGTAGAGATCCATGCATCGGTTGTTCCCTGGGATGGCATGATCTTATTATCCGGATGCGACAAATCGGCACCGGCTCATCTAATGGCTGCCGCCCGGATGGATTTGCCTACTCTTCATATTCCCAGCGGCTCTATGCGTTCAGGGCCTAATATTTCTACTTCCGGTTTAGCAGGCCCTATTACGGCCCGATCAAAAAAAGGCCTGGCAAGTAAAAAGGAGATACGGGATTACCAATTAACCGGTTGTCCATCCTGTGGGGCTTGTCAGTTCATGGGAACAGCCAGCACCATGCAATGTATGGCCGAAGCGCTTGGCATGGCTCTGCCGGGTACTGCCGTTATGCCGGCAACCTTTATGGATATTCGCCGTATGGCCCGGACAGCAGGCAAAGCCGTCATTAATCTGGCGAAGCAGGGTATTACTGCTAGCAAAATTCTCACTCCGGCAGCCTTTGAAAACGCCATTAAAGTCCATGCCGCCATTGGCGGCAGCACGAACGCCCTGCTGCACCTGCCAGCCATTGCTCATGAACTGGATTTAGAGGTAGATCCACGGCGGTTTGATCAAATCGGGCAAGAAATTAAATATTTGACTAATATACAGCCTAGCGGCAGATATGTGACTGAGCTATTTTGGTTTGCCGGCGGTATTCCAATGATTCAGTGGCTGCTCAAAGATCAGCTTGATCTGACCGTTATGACCGTTACTGGCCGTATGTTAGGCGATAACCTCGAACAGCTCTGGCAGGATGGCTTCTTTGACCGGGGTTTAAACTACCTGAAAACGTACAGCATTCCACCGGAAGAAATTATTAAGACTCCTGAGCAGTCAGATAAATACGGCTCTATTGCTATCCTGGACGGGAATATTGCTCCTGACGGCGCGGTAGTAAAATATTCGGCTGTCATTGAGTCTATGCATAAGCATGTTGGCCGGGCCGCTGTTTTTAACAGTGAGGAAGCGGCTCAGGAGGCAATTATTGCCGGTAGGATTGAGCCTGGTGCGGTTGTTGTTATCCGCTATGAAGGTCCCAAAGGTTCCGGTATGCCGGAAATGTTCATGACCACAGATGCTATTGTTTTTGATGAAAAACTTGACGGTACCGTTGCTCTCATTACCGATGGCCGGTTCTCCGGTGCCAGCCGCGGTCCCTGTATTGGCCATATCTCACCGGAAGCGGTGGAAGGGGGGCCCATCGCACTGTTAGAGGATGGCGACCTGATTGAAATCAATATAATTGGCAGAGGGCTGAATATCATCGGCATTAATGGTAAGGCCATGACTGCGGCTGAAGTCGATACAATCATGGAGGCTCGCCGCGTTGCCTGGAAGCTGCCGGAGCAGAAGCCAAAACGGGGTATCCTGGGCCGCTATACAAGGAGTGCCGTATCAGCCATGGCCGGTGCCTATATGAAATAAGGGGAGGAGACAATATGGAAAAACAGTTTATGCTGGGTAACGAAGCCATTGCCCGGGGTGCTTTTGAAGCAGGCGTAAAGGTGGGCAGCGGTGGCACCGGCCTGAATCGCCCTATACGAACCGCCTTCATCCTGAATGATTACTAGCTGCACCGGCTTATAGGGACATCGTTTTTTGATTTCGGCAGCTACCTCTTGCGCTCTTACCACCTCACAGCCCAGCCCGACCACAATCACCCCATATACATTTGGATGGGCTCCATGGCCAATCAAGGCGCGCGCTGTCTGGGCCGCATCGGGAGCTAACTGCGAACAGCCATGTTGATGCTCAAACCAAGTTGTACCTTTAACATTCAAAGAAATTCCCCGGGCCACCTGATTGGCACACACAACGGTAGGCATAACAAGCACGTGATTGCGTATTCCTACCGAACCGTCCGGACGACAATACCCCATGAATTCCATACCTTCCACCTCCAATTTCCTTATCGCCAATTTAAGCCTGAAGATCACCGCGTCCCCGTAAGCCGCCCATATTGTGAACGTGAACATGCCTGCCTGCCTCGATATTCTCACTGGCAGCACCGATGGGCTCGCCATATTTCATTACCTTGGCAGTTTGCGTAATAGGCTTAATTGCAAATTTGTGTCCAAAAGGAATATTATCTTTCAGCAGGAGTGCTACCGCTTCTCCATTGACGGTAAAGTTAACCTCATATCCAGCCGGCAAATCCTCCACCGCCGTGGCGACATTGTCAACCGACTTCATTACAATTGCCTTACACTTTTCCATTTCTAACCCTCCAGTCTTTTTAATTACCTGACGCCTCTCGCTTGACCAGTTGGAGCAGTTCGTCAATATGAGTTTGAAGACTTGTTCTTACAGCTTCCAGATGAGCTTCCTCCACTGCTGATAAAGGCTGCATTAACGGTCCCATAGCAAAGCCGCGGCACTCCATTGCGGCCTTAAAGCCAGCGGGAAACGGCACTGAGAACATCTCCCGGATAACAGGCAGCAAAGCAAACTGCAAGCCTTTCGCTTTCTCCCAGTGACCGCTATGATAGGCCTCCCATATGCCAAGCAGCACTTCCGGAAGAATACCGGCACAAGCTGTCATGCATCCTTGAATGCCTACTGTCAGTGCCGGTGCCAGCATATCCTCCCGGCCAGTTAAAAAACTCATCTGCGATCCCGCTCTCCTGAGATTATCAACATAATGCATCAACTCGACCATACTGCCACTGGAGTCTTTCATGCCTACTACATTGGCTTTACGGCTTAACTGTGTAACGACCTCTGCAGAAATCGGAGTAGTAAACAGGGGAATATTATATAAAATCACCGGTATATCCACACTGTCGATGACAGCCTCAAAATGCTTCAGAATACTATCCTGGCCCAAGGTGTAGTAATAAGGGGGACACATGACTACGGCTGCGCACCCCAGTTCTTTCGCTTTTTGGGCCAGCCTGATGGAATTTATAGCACAGGTGGAGCTAACCCCCGGTGTCACCGCAATCCGCCCTGCAGCCTGATTAACCACTATCTCCATCATCTCCAGCGACTGATCAAGCGACAAATGGACAAACTCGCCTACCGAACTAACCGGAAACAATCCGTGCAGTCCCTTGCTAACCATAAAGTCCACCATCTGGCGGACGACCTGTTCATTAACTCTTCCGTCGTCTGTAAATGGAGTAAGCATTGCTGCATAAATACCTTGCGGTTTAAACACGTATTTTCCCTCCCGTTTCCTCAAGTTCATATATAAGAACTAAGTTCAGTAAAATTAATATGCTGTACTTAGCATTTTAATTACCATATTCTTCAAACTATCTTGTACTCCTGCCAATTGCGTTAATATTTCGTTTATTCAGTAAAGTAAAGAAAGCCTATCAGTTTCTTTCACTGACAGGTCTTTCTTGCTGTTAAATAATTTATACCGAACGGTTTTGATCTGTTACCGCTCGTGATATTTCATCAACTTTGGCGGTATTACTCCCTATACCCATAGGAATTGAAATCAAAAAGAGCACAGCACATATGAACGAGGCTGAGCCGAGAGCATACAGTCCTGCCGAGGAGCTATGAAAGGCCTGCTCTGCCCATACGCGTAAGTTAGGGGCTATAAACCCACCTAAGTTTCCGACAGAGTTAATCAGCGCAATAGCACTGGCTGCACCTACACCACTTAAAAAACGGGTAGGCATAGTCCAAAATATCGGTTGACAGGAGAAGTAGCCGGCTGAGGCTATACAGAGAGCCAAAATTCCCACCAGCGGATAGTCTGTTGCCGAAGCATACACACCCACTCCTGCACAAGTCATGAGAAAAGCTGCTAAGATACCTCTTTTCCCTGACCTGTCCGAATACCTGGGAATAGTAGCATTAGCAAGCAAAGCACATACCCAGGGAATGGCACTGACCAGACCAACCATTAAACCAACCTTTTTACCTAAGAAGCCAGCTACTTGGGTTGGTAAATAGAAGGTAACACCATATACACTGACTTGAATCATGAAGTAAATTGCACAAAGATACCAAACCTTGAAATTACCGAGAACCTTGAGTGCACTGGCATGCTCCTTAGGTTTAGCAGCATTTTCTTCTTCTAATTCAGCAATAAGAGCCTTTTTTTCATCTTCCGGAATCCAGTTGGCCTTTTGCGGTCTGTCAACAAGATAGGATAGTGCCCAAATACCTACAACTGACGCTAGTAATCCTTCTACTACAAACATCCACTGCCAGCCTTGAAAGCCGAGCATACCGTCCATATCCAAAAGAAGTCCCGAAAGTGGTGAGCCAAAGATGAAGGACAGGGGTGCCCCAAAATAAAACAGTCCCATAACCGAACTGCGGCGGCGGGAACTAAACCAGAAAGTCAGATAGTAAATAATTCCCGGGAAAAATCCGGCCTCTGCGATACCTAGCAAAACCCGTAGAGCCAAAAAAGAAGTTTCCGTGGTCGCCCAAACAAAGCCGGCTGCAACCAGCCCCCAGGTAATCATGATACGGGCAAGCCATACTCTTGCACCAACATAATGCATGATAATATTACTTGGTACTTCAAAAGCAGCATATCCCAGGAAGAATATACCCGCTCCCAGAGCAAAGGCAGCATCTGATATCCCAGTGTCCAATTGCAGCGCTTGCTTGGCAAAGCCAATGTTGGCGCGATCCAAAAATGCGAGTACATACATGAGCAGTATAAACGGTACAAGCCTCTTCTGAGCTTTATCCATTGCCCGATTGGCAAGCTCCTTGTTACTTACAGACTCCATATTCATACCCTCCCTTATCTTGACCTGCCTCTCCCTCTTCAGAGTCTATTTCACGAAGAATTATCCATACGAGCACCTCCTCTTAACGACAGCTACCTGTACCGGGATTCCAATTAATCACTTTGTTTTTAATTTTGTTCTCATATAAGAACTAAGTTCATATTTGTGGCTATAAAAAATTCATTTAGCTTGCCTCACTAAATGGAATATATTTCCTTTTTAAGATACCATTATTTATAGAAACAGTCAATAAAAGTCTGATAATTCTAAGAATTAATTACCTAATAGAATTCGTGCAGTTACTCGGTACCGCACGAATTCTGCTGTATATCCACTCATACCCTTCCGAGCCTTCCTGAAGCAGTCTTCGCTGCTGCTTGTACCTTTGCAATCACTGTATCCAGTATCTCACTTGTCACCCTTATCACCGGAATAGTAATGCTTAAAGCAGCAATTGTCTTATGATCCTTATCATGAATGGGAGCAGCTACACATATTCCTCCTGGAATAATTTCCTGATCGTCAATCGCATAGCCCTGAGCAGCAACCTTTTGCAACTCCCTTAAGAGTGCTGCCTCAGTGACAATGGTATTTTCCGTGTACCGTTCCAGCGCTATACCAGCCAAACGGCTCTTTACCTCGCTTTCCGGCAGCGCCGCCAAAAGAACTTTGCCTACGCCGGTAGCATGGGCCGGAATTTTAAAACCAATGGTCCGGACAGCGCTTAACTCCTTCTCACCATGGCATTTTGCAATATAGACAACAAAGCGGCCTTCCAGAATTCCTGCGTGAGTGGTCTCTCCTAATTCATCACTAAGCTGTTTTGTTACCAAACCGATTTCTTTGGTGATATCAGTATTATTAATACAAGCAGCACCCACTTGTATCAGTTTTAAGCCAGGATAGTATACTTTCGTATCGCTGTCACAATGAATATAATCCCGGGTAAGCAAATCCTGCAATAAGTAGGATAATGAGCTTTTAGGAATATCCAACGCCTCCTGGATGCCCTTAAAGGTTGGAGGTTTAGCGCTATTGACAATATACTCAATAATGTCCAAAACGCGCGATGCAGACTTGACCAGCGTCTTTTTTCCACTCATAAAAGGCCTCTTTCTCTTTACCTATTTTCGGAATTTACGTTGTTACAGCTATCGCCTTTACTTCTCTATAGTAATGCTTTTTTCCTTGTTATCCCTTCTTCTTCTGTCACAATTAAAAGCTAATGCCGCCCCTCCGGCAGCAGCATTAGCTTTTTTTGTGAAGCTCGTTAAATTAGCTTAAACTGATCCAGTACAGAGAAAACTGCCATGGCAATCAAAAACACTCCGGACAGCGCTACGCAGACTACTACCCACGGTGCCATTCTGTACTGAGGCGGCAGCACTTTCCGTTCGGCATAAATCTGAGCCAGGCACCACAACCCGCAAGACAGTGCTCCGCCAAGAATAGAACCGACCATAACAATAGTGACAACATTAAAACCAGCCCAGTTATAAGCTAATCCGCCAAGGCACATGTAGACCCAAACATACTTTGCAATGCCAGCCTTTCCTTTCTCGCGAACCCAGCTGGAAGCTGTCCGGAATGCTTCATAACAGGTTGACGGATACAATTCAAAGATACTGGACAGTACGCCCCACAATGCACACCACACGGCCAGCCAGTATAGATAGACCAGCCCGGGATGAACAATGGTCAGAAACGCACTTTGATGTTCAAGCAGCTGCATACCGGAAGGAACCAGTTGTCCCGCATGAAGCACAGCCGCACCAAGGGCAGTAAACACCACCGTAATCAGCAATAATGTGCCAAAGCTGACAATGGTGTCTATCTGGGCTGCTTTTAGCCAGGTATTTGCTTTAGCAAGTTCTTCTTTGCTGTCAGGCAGCGCAAATTGTCCTTCGGTAACAGGTACACGAATCCAGATCTTACGGTTGTTTGCTGCGAGCTTCTTCAGATTCTCTACTATAAGCTGATTGGATACACCCGTATATTTGCTGTGTTTACCTTCATCCATAAGCTTAATATCATATAAGAACAAATCAACCTTGTCTTTTATTCTGGCAATTGATTGCCAAGGTGCATAGCCGGAAGTATCTAAAGCTGTATGAATGCCTTGTGAATTACATGCTTCCAGAAGGCTGTCAAGAAAGTCTATTTGTGTTAAGGCTTCTCCCCCGGAGAATGTAACACCGCCGCCCGATTCTTCATAAAAAACTCTGTCTTTTTCTATTTCTTTCATGACATCTGCTTTGGTCATGCTCTTGCCGATCTTCTCCATAGCTCCAGTAGGGCATGCATCTATACAGGCACCGCATAAACTACATTTTTCCTCATCTTTTCTTAAAGCTTGGTCAATAAACATTATTGCTTCTTTGGAGCAACTTTTTACACAATCTCCGCAGCCGATACATCTGTTCTTCCAAAAAACTATTGCCGGCTTTAACGCCAGGCTCTCTGGATTATGACACCACCAACAGGCTAATACACATCCTTTCAAAAAAACGGAGGTTCGTATCCCCGGGCCATCATAAATTGAGTACTTCTGAATATTAAGCACTGTTCCTATCGTCAAAGAATCACCTTCAATTTAATTCATTTTTTATAGTAGAACTGCTACCAGCTTTTTCTTATCATTGCCTCAGATACTTTTCACACTAACACTATGTAATGCAATAACTATGCCAAATGCATTATTTATAGGAGAATAGCGGCGAATGCTTCTGCTGTATTAGAATGTCCCTAAATTCAGACGACAACATTTATGACATCGTCTGGATTTAGGGACATTAGTATGGCTTATATGTCATTATTTACTATGATTTCCCAATTAATATTATGCTTTTTAAGCTTATTGTGTAAAGTCTGCCGAGGCGTATTCAAGATTCGTGCAGCTTTTGCGCCATTTCCATTTGCTTGCTTTATGGCCATTTGAATTAATCTCTTCTCATAATCATTGAGCTTGTCCGTCAGCGAAGTATCGGCTAGATCTTCTGAAGACTCTTCCTGCGCCATCTCAGCTGCTTGTATAGGACTGATTATATGAGGAGGTATATCATTTATGTCAATGATATTACTATCAGTAAAGTTCATAATGCTTTCAATAGCATATTTCAATTCTCTAACGTTTCCAGGCCAATGATAGGACTGTAATACATGCAAAGCCTCCAGAGAAATTTTCTCCACTTTTTTATTCACTTTAGCATTATATACACCAATAAAGAACTTCGTGAGAAGGGCAATATCTTCTTTTCTGTCCTTCAAAGCAGGAATATTTAGAGGAATAACGTTTAACCGATAATATAAATCTTTCCGCAAAAGTTTTTGTTCTACCATTTTTAGAGGATGTTCATTAGTACTGGCTATAATTCTTACATCAACAAGTACCGTACTTGTTCCCCCTACCCTTCGGACAATACCATCTTGCAAAACACGCAATAACTTTCCCTGAAGCTCCATATCCATGGAATTAACTTCATCTAAAAATAAAGTTCCCCCGTCAGCAAGTTCAAAGAGCCCCGGCTTATCCTTCGCACCGGTAAAACTGCCTGATGTGGTGCCAAATAATATGCTGTCCAAAAGTGTATTGGGCAGCGCTGCGCAGTTTTGAGCGATAAAAGGCTGATTTTTTCTTATCTTCCCCTCATTATGTATAGCCTGAACCAAAAGCTCTTTGCCAGTCCCTGTTTCACCATAGACCAATACCGGTGAATTACTATCTGCAATTTTTCGTGCCCGCTCCTTTAGCACTTTTATAGCTGCACTTTCTCCAATAATATCATCAAAGGAATACATTACTCCATTTCCCTTATATGATTTGTCATTGTTCTTTTTCTTAAACAATTCAGATTGAAGATTTAACACTTTCTCAGACAGTTCTTTTACCTGGGTTAAATCCCGATAAATTTCAAGTGCACCGACAATTTCTCCTTGTTTAATCAATGGTATCGTCGTCGTCAGGGTAGACACTTTCAGACCCTGATAATTGATGTATGTCTGAACATAATCGATAATAGGCTGTTTAGTTCTCAATACTCTATAGAAAGT
>Ga0366787_1085_pt1 | contig 11551 bp, 9 predicted proteins | sample TotcelN113001M10_FD_207045 | JGI IMG/M metagenome (GOLD analysis project Ga0366787, IMG submission 207045) | Enriched cells from coal bed in the Powder River Basin, Montana, United States - Total cells N11 rep2 HSBNCT.N11.300.1.M10 ...
GGAGGAATAGAGTGCGCCGTATAGCCTGTCCAGCTCTGGCTCCAGGTGCAGCGGAAAGGTGTTTCTATAAATGAAGGATCTGTTTGCCGACTCTTGCAGCGAAATCGTGTTTGACAGTTTCGCTGAAGCATTTTTTGTCAATTGCATTTATCCCCTCCGGATGAACGCGGCATTGCGCGGAAATGCAAAATGCCGCCCTGATACGAATATGAATAAATAATAGCGCAGCCGTACCGGGTATTTTCTCTCTCAGCCTTAAATAGTGGATGTGCTTGTCCTATGACAAGCCGACGCAGTGGATGAAAAGCGACTCATGCATGACCCGAGCCACGGCACGTCAGTTGTTCTTACCGTTTTCCGGCTTGGCTACGATCACCACATCGCCTTCAGCAAGCGAATCGGAAGGATTGAGCACCAGATTATCGTCGGTCGTGATGCCATTCAATATCTGAACGGTCAATCCGAAGTCCTTGCCAATCACTACCGGACGCAAATGGACAAGTCCTTCATTGTCGACCACGCCTACGCGTGGCCCCTCCGAGCGCAACAGCAAGGTGTTGGTCGGCACGATCAGCTCATCCGATGCGGCGACAGGCAAGGATACGTTGACGTAGGCTCCGGGCAACAGCTTGCCATCCTGGTTCGGCAGCAGGATCTCCGTTTGCAGACTGCGGCTGGCAACATCGATTGCGCCCGCAGTACGGACGATTTTGCCCTTGAATGACTGGCCGGGAAGTTCCGCCTGGGTAACGGTTGCCACGGCTCCCTGCTTTATTTGCGCCGCATAAGTTTGCGGCACGTACACATAGACGCGCAAAGGATCGGTTTGCGCCAGCGAGAAGAGGGCGCGGCTGGTGCTGCCCCCTGTTTCGATCAGGTCGCCGATATTCGCGTTGCGGTGCGTGATCAAACCGGAGAAAGGCGCAACTACCCGCTTGAACGATTCCAGTTCCTTCAGCCGCCGTATGTTCGCGTCCGCCGCTTCCAGGCTGGCCCGCGCATGCAGGTACGCGCTGTTGCGCTCATCGTATTCCTGCAGGGATACGGCGTGCTGCGCGCGCAGGCTTTTCCATCTTTCCAGCGAAACCTTTGCCAGGTCCAGCGTCGATACCAACTGTTGCCGGGCCGCGACCGCCTGGGCCAATTGCTGATCCGCTTCCGGATTGCTGATTTCCGCCAGGATTTCGCCTTTCTTCACCCGGCTGCCGATGTCTTTGTTCCAGCGCAGCAGGTAACCGCTGATGCGCGCGGAAATCGGCGCTTCGACGAATCCCTGCAGCGTGCCGGGAAGAGCCAATGCTTGGCCGTCCGCGCCCTGTTTTGCGCGCACCGTCAGCACGTACTGCTTGTTTTGCAGGCTGGAACTGGCGGCGGCTGCCTTTGCCTGCGAATGGCGAACCAGGAAGGCGGCCGCCGCGCATACCAGCAGTGAAAGCAGCACGATGAACGCAACGATCCTGATGCGCCTTGCCGTTTGCATGCGTTGCGGCTGGAGCGGATCGCCGGCGTTCACTTTCGAGCGGTTGTCCAACGCGTCATTTTGTTGCTCGGACATACGTGGTTTCCTTAATTATCTGATGCGTCTGCAGCCGGTGCGGAACGGCCGGCACGGTGCTGCTCCAGCCGCCGGTGCACCGCAGCAAATACGACCGGAACAAAGAACAAGGTGGAGATGGTAGCAAACAATAGCCCCCCGATGACTGCGCGGCCGAGCGGAGCATTTTGTTCCGCTCCCTCTCCCAGGCCCAGCGCCATCGGGATCATGCCGATGATCATTGCAAGCGCTGTCATAAGCACAGGACGGATTCGGGTGGAGCCTGCTTCAAGAGCGGCCTCCAGAGGGGAAATTCCATCAAGAAGCCTCTGCCGCGCAAAGGAAATCATCAATACGCTGTTTGCCGTCGCCACGCCCATTGTCATGATGGCGCCGGTCAGCGCGGGCACGCTCAGGCGAGTTCCGCTAAGCAGCAGCATCCATGCGATACCCGCAATGGCGGCCGGTAGCGCGCTAACAATGATGAGGGGGTCGACCCATGACTGGAAATTCACGACGATCAGCAGGTACACCAGCACGATCGCTATCGCCAGTCCGATGCCCAGTCCGACAAAGGAAGAACGCATGGTCTGCGCCTGGCCTCGAATGGTGATATTGGCGCCGCGCTGCAGTTGCGGGCGCATTTCATCCACTATCTTGCTCACATCCGACGTAACGCCGCCGAGATCGCGTCCCTGCACGCTGACATACAGATCGATCACCTGCGCAATGTCATAGCGGGAAGATACGGCAATTTGCGAAGCGGGCTTCAACTGCACCAGATTGCCGAGCAACTGAGAACGCGCATTGCCGCCCGCGCTGACCGGAGTCCGCATCAGCGCATCGACGGAATCGACCCGGTACTGCGGCGTTTGCACTGCAATGTTGTACACCACGCCGGTAGCCGGATTCAGCCAGAAAGCCGGCGCGGTCTGAAAGCTGCCCGACAGGGAAACCAGCACATTCTGCGCCACGTTGGATGCGCTGAGGTTAAGCTGCTGCAGCGCCGTGCGGTCCATGTTCAGGCTCAGGGTCGGCAGATCCATCCTCTGGTGGATATGGGTATCCACCGTGCCCGGAATCGCCTTGATGCGTTTCATGAGCTTGCCGGCAAACGCATGATTCGCCTCCAGATTCTTGCCTGAAATCTGCACGTCGATAGCTGCCGGCAAGCCGAAGTTGAGGATCTGCGTGACGATGTCGGCGGGCTGGAAAAAGAACTCGACTCCGGGGAACCGCTGCGGCAGCTCCTCTCTCAAGCGGCTGATGTATTCTTCCGTCGGGCGATGGCCGGGCTTAAGGGAAATCTGGAATTCGCCGTCGAGAGTGCCAATCGTGCCCGCGTTGCTGAAGGAGAGGTTGATGCCGCTGTTGGGGACGCCCAAGTTGTCGAGCAGGGTGTCCAGGTCCTGCTCCGGGATAACCTGGCGGATCGCCGCATCCACATGGTCTGCCAGCCGCGCCGTTTCTTCAATGCGCGTCCCTGTCGGCGCCCGCATGTGGAGCTTTATCTGTCCCGCATCGACGCTTGGGAAAAAGTCCTCGCCCAGCACAAAAAACAAACCGCAGGAAAGAATGCAGAACCCGAGGAAAGCGGCGCTGAAAATACGGCGATGCTCGAGCAGGCTGCTCAACACGGCGATGTACCCGGCGCGCATCTGCTCGAAGCGGCGGTTGAAGCGGCTATAGGTGCGTTCCAGAAAGTTCGGAGCGTTCGCGCCGCTATTCCCGCCGGAGGCCGCGACCGGTTTCATCAGCATCATGACCAGCGTCGGCACCAGCGTGCGCGACAGTATGTAGGAAGCCAGCATTGCGAATACGACCGCCTCCGCCATCGGCACGAACAGGTGGCGCGCCACGCCATTGAGGAAAAACATCGGAAGGAAAACGATGCAGATGCAAAGGGTGGATACGAACGCCGGCACCGCGATCTCTCCGGCTCCGTCCAGGATCGCGGTCTCAAGATCGGAGCCAAGATGCAGGTGGCGCTCGATATTCTCGATGGTCACGGTGGCATCGTCCACCAGGATACCGACCGCAAGCGCCAAACCGCCCAAGGTCATGATATTGATGGTTTCGCCCAATGCATGCAGCACGAAAATAGAACTAAGGATCGACAGCGGAATGGAAACGGCAATAATGCACGTGCTGCGCCAGTTCCCCAGGAACAGCAGGATCATGGCGGCAGTCAGGAGGGCGGCAATGATTGCTTCGTGCATTACCCCTTCAATTGCCGCTTTGACAAAAATAGACTGATCGAATAACGGCGAGATCACCAGATCCGCGGGCAGGGACAAGGCTGCGCCCGGCAACCTGTCGCGCAACTGATTCACGATTTCCAGCGTGGACGCATTCCCGTTCTTCAGGACCGACAACAAGACGCCGCGCTGGCCGTTTTGCTTGACGATGTTGGTCTGCGGAGAGAATCCGTCACGCACATGGGCCACTTCCTGCAAATAGGTGACTGCGCCGTTGGTGGTGCGTACCGGGATGCTGTTCAAGGCAGGGATCGCATCCGGGGAACCGTTCATTCTGACGCTGTACTCGGTCGTCCCGATCTTGGCGGTGCCGCTTGGAAGAACAAGGTTTTGCGCATTGACGGCGGCGACCACATCGGCAGGCGTCAGTCCCTTCGTCAGCAAAGCCTGCGTATCGAGATCCACGGAAATGACCCTGGATTTCCCGCCATAGGGAAAGGGAATCGCCACGCCGGGAATAGTCACCAATTGCGGGCGCAGGGAATTGACGGCGATGTCGTTGAGCTCCTGTTCGGACAGGGTAGGGCTGGAAAGCCCCAACTGGATCACCGGAATACTGGATGCGGAATAGCTGATGACCAGCGGCGGCGTAATGCCAGGCGGGAGTTGCTTCAACTGCGCCTGCGTAATCGACACGACCTGGGCAATGGCGGTTTGAATGTCCGCGCTTGGCTGGAAAAAGACTTTGACTATGGATATGCCGTTCAGCGAGTGCGACTCGATGTGCTCGATGTTATTGACGGTCGTCGTCAACCCGCGCTCCGAAACGGCGGCAATCCGCTGCCCCACTTCTTCAGCAGGCATGCCGTTATAGGTCCAGATGACGCTGACTACGGGGATCTTGATTTCGGGGAAGATATCGACCGGCGTGCTTCTCAGCACGAATGGCGTTGCCAGCAGAATCAGCAAGGCCATTACAATGAATGTGTAAGGGCGTCTTAGCGCAAGCTTGACAATCCACATCGAAACACCGCACTGAAAAGGCAAAACAGGATTGTAATGGATTTGCGGTTTCTTGCTGTCAAGATTGCGAAAAGAGAACCTTGCATCCGCTGAGAGTTCAATCGAGGGGAATTTACACTTCAGCTTGCCGTCGCTTGTTTCGGCGGCTGCCGCCCCAAACCATATCGCCGTTCGGGACAACTACGCCTGTATAACGAACGCATCGGCAATTGCTGCCGATAACACTATGGTGAGATAAGAGCGTTCAGGCGGCGTGACGAAAGATTGCACGGCAGTCCCGGACATGGCCTTCAGCAGTGAAATTTCCGATTTCCAGGTTTTCTTTGCTACGCCGGAGTAAAAGTAAATACGCCGCGATTACCGGGAGAGACGATATCGGTTCTCCCGGCGACAAACTTGCGCATGAACGGATTTTTACTTCTTGGCTGTGCTCTGATCAATGGCGATAACCGCCGCCCCAGCTCCGATGTCCGCCGCCCCAATAGCCGAAATTCAAGCCGAACGAAATCGGCGACTGCATGTATACCGGCTGCGGCGCGACATATACGGGCTGCGTATAGACAGCCGCAGGCTGATAATAGGTTCCCTGGCTATAGGTTGGAGGCGGACCGTACGAAGGGGGCGGCCCGTAGACCGCGCAGCCGCCCAGCATGGAAGACAATGCGAGCGGAAGAAGGATTAATTTTATTTTTTTCATGATGCGATTCCTTTCTCATCAATTATAGGAACCGCCATGCAAAGAACTAATACTCTTACGTTAGGTTACATCTCCCGCTTATTCCCTGGCTTATTGCGCTACTTCAAACAGCATTCCTTTATCTGACGTACTATATGCAGGTAGTCCCTAAGGCTACGATCAACTTTTGCCCGCCGCCGCAATGTGGCGGGTTTTTTTATGGGCGGGAAGTCCGTTCATTCGGCACTGGCTCATCGGGACTGGCTGCTTAAGCCGCTTTCCTCACGTCCCCTTAAAGGCTAGAACTCATTTCATGCATAGACGGGTATGCCATAGGCATCAGGCCCGTCCGAACCGGCAATGCTGCCCACGTCATGTCCAATGCCTTCCGGTACTACCGAATAGCCGGCGCTTCTGGCCAGATCCAGCGCTTCGGCATACGTTGCCGCCTGGCCAATTACGTGTCCTTTGCTGCTCGTGTTGCCGGCCGCATCGACCTTAACGACGCGCACATCGCGTTTTTGACCGTCCATATAGCTTTGATCGTTGCTCATGTTCATTCCTTTCCCGATGTGGGGCAAATCAAGGGACGCAACCGCATTTCCCCGCTCCCGGTCTCCCGGCCAACTACTGCTGTTAGCAAACATAGCTAATCATTCCTAGAATCAGATCGAACGGGGGCCCTATTGGTTCCGTGCGCAAGCGATAAATCAGCCTGCCTCCGTGCCTTTGCAATAAATGCCTATTTCTTGTTCCAGCCGACAATCCTGCTTGGCAAATCGACTATGCCGCGCATATACTGTGTTTTTGTACAGCTCGCTTGCCATGCCGACGCCCATTCCGATTTCATCCGTTGATCTGCCCATCACTCTTTTCGAGAGCGCCGTCGCAGCCGGCTTTCCGTCTCCTGCTGCAGACCACTCGCAAAAGCGGATCGACCTGAACGAGCATTTGCTGCTGCATCGGGACGCATCGTTCCTTTTTCGCGTGAGCGGCAACTCCATGACCGGGGTCGGCATATTCGACGGCGACACCATCATCGTCGACCGTTCCATCGAAGCGAAGCACAATCACATTGTTTTGGCCATCGTCGACGACGAATTCACCATCAAGCGCTTGTACCGGCGCGGCAAGATCATCCGGCTTTTGCCCGAAAATGACGACTATGAACCCATCGACTTTAAGGATGGTCAAGAATTGAGAATCTGGGGCGTGTTAACAGTCAACTTGAGAAAACTCTTGTAATTAGCCAGGAGAAAGCCATGTGCGGACGATTTGCCATATCCCAGCCGAGGTTCACCCGCATCGAAAAAGAGCTGAAAACCACTTTCGACGAGGTAACGCCGCGCTACAACATCGCGCCGTCGCAAGAGATTGCCGCCATCCATGAAGCCGAAGGCGAATACGTGATGGAATATATGAAGTGGGGCTTGGTGCCGTCCTGGTCGGAAACGCCAAAGACCAGCTACAGCACGTTCAACGCCAAAGTGGAAACCGTCGCCGAAAAGCCCCTCTACCGCTCCGCCTTCAGGCATCGCCGCTGCATTATTCCCGCTTCCGGATTTTACGAGTGGAAGCAGGAGGGCGGCCGCAAGCTGCCCTTTTACTTCACTCTTGCCAACGGCGAAGAAATGGCCTTGGCGGGCCTGTGGGAAGAATGGAAGGGACGGGACGGCTCCGTTCTTCATAGCTGCACCATCATTGTCGGCCAATCGAATCCCCTGGTCGGCGGCATACACGACCGCATGGCCTGCATCGTTCCAACCGAAGAGCTTGAAGACTGGCTCAATCCGAATGAAAAGTCGGACTACCTGCTATCCATGCTGCAGAATCCCTACGATGCGGGGCTCATGACATGCCGGGCCGTCGCGCCGGCGGTCAATTCGGTAAAAAACGAGGGCCCGCAGCTGATCGCTCCGGTCGAATAGCCATGCAGCAGAGCATCGCCCTGGTCGACTGCAACAACTTCTACGTCAGTTGCGAGCGCGTCTTTCGCCCCGATCTCGAGAACAAGCCAGTCGTGGTGCTGTCGAATAACGACGGTTGCGTGGTTGCCAGAAGCGGCGAAGTAAAGGCCCTGGGCATCAACATGGGCGAACCATGGTTCAAGATAAGGGACGCTGCCAGGCGCCACGGCATCATCGCCTTTTCCAGCAACTATGCGCTTTATGCCGACATGAGCAACCGCGTCATGAACGTGCTCTCGGCATTTTCGCCTCATCAGGAGGTCTACAGCATCGATGAAAGTTTTCTGGACCTGACGGGCTTTGCCGATGTCCGCGGTCATGCGCGCGAGATCAGAAAGACGGTTCGGCGACACCTCGGCATTCCGGTATGCGTCGGCATCGGGCCGACCAAGACCTTGTCCAAGCTGGCCAATCACGTCGCCAAGAAACATCCGAGATCGGAAGGCGTATTCGACTACAACGTGCTGACCGGGAGCCAGCGGCAAAGCGTCCTGAAGAATATTGGCGTGAACGACGTATGGGGCATCGGAAAAAAGCTGTCCGCGTCGCTGCATGCGCAGGGGATCGAGACGGTATTGCAATTGAGAGACGCGAACGCAAAGGGGATGCGGGCGAAGCATGGCGTGGTGATGGAACGGATCATCGCCGAGCTCAACGGCATATCCTGCATCGGGGTGACGGATATCGACCCGCCGAAAAAGCAGATTGTCTCCAGCCGCTCGTTCGGCCAGACGGTGGAAGACATCGACGACCTGAAAGACGCGATCGCGCACTTTGTCACCAATGCGGCCCTGAAGCTGAGGGCGCAGGGGTCGGTGGCGGGAATCGTCCAAGTGTTCATCATGACGGACAGGTTCCGGAACGACCAGCCTCAATATAACCCGAGCATGTCGCTGCCGATACCGGTGCCGACGGATGACTCCTTGCTGATCAGCCAGTGGGCGGGCAGGGGGCTCGACGCGATATTCAGGAAAGGCTATTTCTACAAGAAGGCCGGCGTGATATTGAGCGAAATCTCCGACAAGTCGTTGGCGCAGACGGATATGTTTGCGCCCATCCGGAAACCGGAACTGATGCACGCGATGGACAGCGTGAACGCCCGTTTCGGCAAAGGCGCGCTGCGGCTGTCGCAAGACGGTTCGAGGCGCAGCTGGTCGATGCGCCAGGAGAACCGGTCGCCGGAATATACAACCCGCTGGGATGAAGTGGCTGTCTGCCGCTGTTAGTCACCTCCTGCCAGTCAATCCGAACAGGGAAGACGTGCCATGCGGCACCGTATCCAATCAAGAAAGATCGGCCGCAGATTCCCTCTGAAGCATGCCGGCCCCGGCTCATCCTCAGCAGGGCAGTTTGCCCGGTATTGACGCTAACCGGCGGCGAGCCGTGAACAAACCGCCTGTTTGTTGATTTTAATATATACATCGAAGCGAGTCATCTTGGAAAATCGACTCGTTAAGCCTTTCATCTTCAAACCCTGAGTGTTTTTCGTCTACTCCCCCACTGGAGATGACCGCTGCCGATCCTGCTTGAAATGCGATATTTAAAGCTATTGCCGAGAGCAGGGTAGCGGGACCGCAATGAAACTATCCGATTTTATTCGCGCGAATATCGAGCTCATCCTTGAGAAATGGGAGCAATTTACAAAAGATCTTCCTTCGGCGCGTTACATGAGCAGGGAAGATGTACGGGATCACGCCGCCGGCATTTTATCTGCTATTGCTGCCGATCTTGATCGCCCTGAAACTCCTGCTGAACAAGAGAAAAAATCCAAAGGGCTGGGACCTCGATCCGCAGGGGACACCTATGCCGCGATGCATGGCTCCGACCGCAAGGCGGAAGGATTAAGCATTTCTGAAGCGGTATCCGAATTCCGTTTTCTGCGGGCAATCATATTACGGCTGTGGAGCGAGGCGAACCCGACATTGCCTCAACCCTGCACCGACGACGTAACCCGGTTCAACGAAGCAATCGACCAGGCATTGACCATATCGGTCGAGCGATACTCGACCGATATGGGGAGATATACCCGACTGTTCAGCGCGCTCCTGGCTTCATCGCCGGATCTCAATTACATATTCGATGCCGACGGTACGCTTGTTTATGGGAACAAATCGCTGGCCAGTTTGTGCCGGCTGTCGTTGAGTGAGATCGTCGGCAAGAATTTCTTTGACCTGTGCGCGCCCTTGGCCGATGAGCTTCGGCAGCAGGCATTGCATGTGATTGACAACAAGACGGCCTATCGCGGCGAAATGCCGTATACGCTCGCTTCCGGAGAGGTATTGGCCTATGAGTACATCTTTATTCCGGTTCTGGACGATGAAGGAAATGTGGAAGCGATTGCAGGCACCGCGCGAGACATAACCGAACGCAAGGCGGCAGAGGAAAGGATCAGTAAAAGCGCAAATTACGACCACCTGACAGGCTTGCCGAATCGAAGCCTCTTTCGCGACCGGCTGGATCAGGAAGTCAAGCGCTCTTTACGCACCGGCCAGCCGATCGCCCTGCTTTTCATCGATCTCGACGACTTCAAGCAAGTCAATGACCGGCTGGGCCATGACGGCGGCGATCAGCTGCTGCTGCAGGCCGCGCAACGGATCAGTTCGTGCGTGCGGAGCATGGATACGGTCGCACGCCTGGGAGGCGACGAATTTACCGTTATTCTCACCGAGGTCAACCGCTTGCCGCATATCGAAATATTGGCCCAGAAAATACTCGAAGAACTGTCCAGGCCTTTTTCAATCCTTCAGACGGAGGTGTACATATCGGGCAGCATCGGCATCACGCTCTTCCCGCAGGATGCGGCCACATCCGAGGATCTGGTAAGAAACGCGGATCAGGCGATGTATGTGTCGAAGAGCGCCGGGCGCAACCGCTTCAGCTTTTTTACAATCGGTATGAGGAATTCCGCCTGGGCCCGGCTCAAAGTGATCGACGAGCTGCGCTGCGCCTTGCCGCAAAACCAGTTGGCGGTCTATTACCAGCCTATTGTCGAGCTCCAGCTAGAAAGGATCGTCAAGGCTGAAGCGCTTTTGCGATGGAAGCATCCTCAAGCCGGACTGATGCGCTCCGAACAGTTCATCGCCATTGCAGAGGAAACCGGCCTTATCGGCGAGATTGACGAATGGGTCTTGGGCGAAGCCATGGCGCACGCGCGAGAATGGAGCGCTTTGCTCGATGCGCCTTTCCAGATAACCGTCAACAAGTCACCAATCGAATTCATCAGCAGGGAACCGATGAAAAACTGGGCCGCCCATCTGGCAGCGCTCGGATTGGCATGGAACTGCATCGCCATGGAGATCACGGAAGGTGTGCTGTTGAACAATTCTCCAATTGCCCGGGAGAAGCTGGAAAGCCTTCAAAAAGCGGGGGTTCAACTGGCTATCGACGACTTTGGCAGCGGCTATTCATCGATGGCCTATCTGAAGAAATTCAAGATTGATTATCTTAAGATCGATCCGTCATTTGTCAGAGACATGGCGGCCTGCATCGACAGCCGTGCGATTGCCGAAGCGATCATCGTGATGGCGCATAAACTCGGGCTGAAAGTCATTGCGGAAGGGGTGGAGACTATTGAGCAGAAAGACTGGCTGAAAAAAGCCGGGTGCGATTATGCGCAGGGTTATTTCTTTTCCGGTCCGCTTTCCTCCGAAGATTTCAGCGAATTGCTTAGAAAGGGCAAGGTGCCGCCTCAGGGGCAGGCTTACCTCGGCAACTATACGGCATGATTTAACCGCCGGCAGGCGGCTGCTTCAGCGCAGTTGTGTATTTTTATTTATTGAACGAAGCAGCCATGCATTCCGGGAATGCTTTACTGATTGGCAACAGGGGCTTTTTCCAGGTCAGCGATCAGGGCGCCTGGACTTGGTTGGCCCGCCTTGGCTTGAGAAAATCCAGCTTTTCTTTCCGCTCGCACGGTATCGTGATCATGCCTCGATCGACAGCCTGCGCATATATTGCCATTTCGCGGATGAGCGCTTCCTGATGTTCCCTGGTCGGGCTTTCTTGAAAAATCTCCATCTTGATATTCAAGAGCCGGACTTGTCGAACCCAATCGTTACGGTCGGAAATTATCATGGCCTTGTGATGTCATCCGTGTTAATTGATAAAAAAGCATTCAACGTCATTCATTTATAAAAATTGAAAAACCTTTCGG
>Ga0366787_1088_pt1 | contig 11296 bp, 7 predicted proteins | sample TotcelN113001M10_FD_207045 | JGI IMG/M metagenome (GOLD analysis project Ga0366787, IMG submission 207045) | Enriched cells from coal bed in the Powder River Basin, Montana, United States - Total cells N11 rep2 HSBNCT.N11.300.1.M10 ...
TATTTCAAGTGGGAAAACTTTGAAGCTGCTGAAAAAGCATGGAGAAGATTGGCTTGAAGCCGTCAGTCCGTAAGAATTGATTTAGTCTGTTATTAGTACTACAACGAAGGTTACATTAATACATGCGCATTTATGCGCCTTGAAGAAATATCGGGAAAGCTTCAACGCGCTATTTCTTCAAGGATAATTCGGAAAGCTTCGTTGTAGTATTAAAAGTAAATTAAGATAAGATAAGCGCATAATGTCCTGCACATTATGCGCTTATCTTATGTTATGCTTACCTTTTGTATAAGGCATTAAAAGCTGTCCGTGTGCCAGTATAGGTATTTCCCTTCAGTAGAAATGTTTTCACCCCCATTTAAAACCTCCAGTAATTGTTTGGTTGCCTCAATGTTTGTATTTCCCACCTTAAAAGGTATAATCAATCGAAGCATATTATATGGCCATTCTTCAGCCCTTATAAGATTTAATTCTGCTTTGATGCCTGAGGGGAACTTTACATCACAGCCGGGTTTTCCCAAAAGGCAGCATCCTTTAGCTGTAAAAGCATCGAAAACACTTTCAAATGAAGGAATACATCCAAATTCCTTCACAATTGCCTGATCCTCGCCTTCCTCCATACAGATGTATGCTATGATTCCATACCTGCCGTCTTCGGCAACCCAGCAACTCTTGAATTGGGGTTTGATCCATATTCTCCAGTATTCCGTGTCTCTTGCAAAAGTACCGTTGAAACCTCCGGAATAGAGAGTGTGTATCCTTTCAAGTGCTTCCATATCGGATTCAAAATCAACCGGACGTATATTATACGGAAGCTTCAGCGCTGCATCAGTTTTGCAAACCTTCAGGACCATTCTATTTTGCTGCCAGCCGAATCGGGCATAGAAGTCGCGCTTTATGGCGCCGAGCATGCACACATGGATGCAGCTTTGTTCCATCTGTGTGACAGCGATCTCAAGGAGGCTGGCTGACAGTCCTTTCCCCCTGGATTCAAGCCTTGTACCCACTTCTCCGATTCCTGCAGCCCGTATCTTCTTTCCCTCTATATACATATCTCGATAAAAAATCCTGAGTGAACTCAAGATAGCGCCCCCTTCAACTGCAACAAGAATTCCGTTGATATCTCTATTTGGGTCGTTGTACCAGTGCCTTTTAAAGTGCTCTCTATAGCCTTCCGAATTTTTTTCGTTGCCAAATGAATACATACAATGGTCAAACCACGAATCCAGCTCTTCCTGATATAATGAGCGGTATTCTATCATTATTGATTCCCCTTCCCGGCATTGATCTCCCAAAGATGGACATAGATATTATCCTGCCAGCCATGGCTTGCTATAGCCAAACGCCCGGGAGCCACTTCGAAAACCCTTGTCCCGTTATGATGTTCAAATTTTTCGTCAATGGTATGTCTGGTCCATGCTTTTCCCGACGCTTCAGCCTTCTTATATGCGTATACCCGGCAGCGGCTTCTGTAAGGCCGGAAGGGATCGTGCTCACCACATATGATCTCAATTTCTCCATCGCCGTCAAAATCTCCTATTCCGATAGAGTGGGTGCAGCGCACCAGATCAATCAAATGCATTTCCCATGGGCCTTCAGCGCCCCCTCCCGGGTTTTCGAACCACGCCAGCCTTGAGAACGGCAGCTTCTTGTTGGGGTAATCAAGCTCCTCTTCTCCCATGATCATGTCAGGCCTTCCGTCCCCGTTAACATCCATAACCGCAAGCCTTGCCGCCTTAAAATTCCCGGCAGTCACATGATGAGCTTTAAAGCTGCCATCACCCATATTCTCAAGCCAATATTCTCCTGCTGCTATATCAAGCCTGCCGTCTCCGTTTATATCGCAGGCGACCATTTCCTCACCATAAGGGATGGGTGCAATTATTTTTTTGGGCCACGGCTGCCTTGGGTCGTCAGGTATCTGGAATATTTCGGGATATACATTTTTGCCTGCGTTATGATAACCGGCTATAAAGGCAAGCCTGCCTCCGGGAAGGAAAGGCGCGATAACCGTGCCGTGGGGCCAGTCTCCATGGCCTTCTCCTATATAATATTCTTCCCACAGTCCATGGACGGGATCTATAGGCTTTAGCCAGTATAGCCTGCTTGAAATGTCGAAATACCAGTCCGGTGGAGTTACTCCCCGTCTTTTGGTAGCAATGAGCTCCTGTATGCCGTCCCCGTCTATGTCATAAGCGGTTACCACCTGATATATGCCGGGTATGTCATATCTTTCCCATGTGGGATTCTTATACCACCAGGATCCGCATGCAATATCATTGAATCCATCGCCGTCAATATCATAAGTAAGCATATCAGTTGCCGTATAAGGTTTCTGAAGATCCAGAAGCCTGTGCTTGAATTCCGCAGTAAAGGTTTTTTCTTCTCTCTTTTTCCACAGCTGCACCTTTGGGTTGCTGCAGCCCTCTCCTACAACCTCCCTTGCACCGTCCCCGTCAATGTCAACCATGACAGCCTGGTGGGTACCTTCTCCCTTGTATATGTTGTCGGTATTCCACGTATTGCCCTTATCCGAGGTCGAATAATCTATTAGCCGGGCTGTATAATTGTATGGAGCATTCCAGCCGCCCTCGGCCATTTCTGCTGTAAATACATGCACCTCTTCTTCCTTGCTGTCATACCATGCATTCATGGAATGCGCATATATAAGTCCCTCATCAATTATATGTTCAACCCAGGGATTCTTCGGATCCTCCCGCATTCTGTTTTCAAACCAGCTTATACAGCCATCCATATATTCAGATTCCGCAATTATGATGTCAGGCCTGCCATCTCCGGTAATATCAATTACACTTGTTTTGCACATCTCCCTGAAGTCCTGTGCATATGTTACCCTGTCCCACTGTCCGGAAAATGGTCCGTCCACAGGTGCTGTATAGAGATACGGGCCGCAGACAATCTCAAGCCTGCCGTCTCCGTTTACATCACCGGCACTTAAGCCTTCGGCAAACACTCCGTTTGCAATACAAAATTTCTGCCACGGCATAGTTATATCACTGTTTTTCTTATAAATAAATATTCCGGGAGTACTGGAATAACAGGCTGTGGCAATGAGCTCGTTTTCCCCATCCCCATCCACATCTCGAAATATTATATCATGAGGTCCGCCTTCAAACAAAGGTTCAACTAAATGCCTTTTCCATGGAGCATCCAGCCTGTCTCCCGGCTTATACCAGGCAATACAGAATTTTTCCTTATCCCTTTCGATAGCTTCTCCCGTAAAAACTTCCTTTATCCCGTCTCCATCGATATCTTCAAAAGCCAAGCCTACATGGCAGCGTATATCTGCAATCCGGCCTTTCTCAAATGTACCGGGCCTATACCAAAAGAGCCCGTTAAACCCTCCTGAGACTATCTCTGTATACCCGTCACCGTCAAAATCCTCTACGCCCAGACATCCAAGTTCTTTGGAAGTTGCTATGTCAAGCACCGTATACTCCCAGTTCCCTGTATTTTTATACATAAAGACCTCCCTTGTGCAGATATAAACGATACGGGCAGGGAATGCTCCCTGTCCGTATCGTTCTTACTTTACATATCAACTTTCACTTGCTTATTTTTTTCTTGCCTTGTATAACGCATTATAGCCGTCAGTCATTTCCTTACCGCCGCGTTTATTCCATTCTTCAACATAATTTTCAAAGCCGCCGTCAATTACAATCTCACCGACAACCATTTTGGCAATCTGGGCCTTTGTCCATTCCTCCAATGCATTCTTGTATTTTTGTACAGCTTCAGGTTTACCTTCTATAGGGTCAATAGGACGGTTGGTTTCACTCATTTCGTAAACCAGAGCCGAAACCCTCTGGAACTCGGATGAGGTATGCTTATACAGCGAGTCTGTTATAAACTCAGACCACAAAAGCAGTCCTGCATTCTTTGACCCCACGTCGTCCACCATGGATTTTACAACGTCGTTATCCATTGTGTAGTGTGTACCTTCAATCCCATAATTCGTGAGCATCTGTCCTTCTTTGGAAGCCATGTAGTTCACAAACCTTAAGCATGCATCCAGTACCTTTGTATCTTTACTGATGCAGGTTTTGGACCATCCTCTGCCGGGGAGGAGCGAAAACTTTCCTGCATTGCCGTTGGGCCCTATAAGCTGCGGTCCTTCTACCCATTGTCCGTTGGGGACATTTTGTTTGAAGGGTTCATAGTAATTGCTCATATTATTGGTGTCGAATATATATATTTTATAACATTGTGCGCCGTATAATCCCTTGACCACCTTATCCTTGACTCTTGACTGGGAATCGGTTATAAACTCAGGATCCAACGCACCTATACTGTACATTCTGTTCGCAAATTTAAGCGCTTCCTTCATCTGTGGCTGAACATTACTGTATGCAATGGATCCGTTCACATCAATCCATTGGTCGTATTGTACTCCAAAGGGCCCGAATATATGTGCAAACTGTCGCATATTGATGCCCAGATGAGAACCGAATGCATAGGTATCCTTCACATTGTTGCCATCAGGATCCTTGTTGGAAACTGCATCCGCCACAACAGCATACTCTTCTATGGTAGTGGGTATACCCAGTCCTAGTTTGTCAAGCCAGTCCTTCCGGTACATATTTATGTATTCTCCCGAGGTTACACCAATAGGTATGGCATAAATATTTCCGTCATCCTCCACCATGGCGTCCCATGTTCCCTTTGGCCTGGAATTGTATAATTCCGGCATTCTGTCAAAGTATTTATTGAGCGGTAATAATATCCCGTTTGCCACATAGGTCATAAAATTGGTGTTTTCAGCTCCGTTAAAGACATCCGGTATTTTTCTTGAAGCCATGATTACGCTTAGCTTGTTACTTGCATCAGCAGCCGGGCCGGCAGTAATCTCCAGCTTGGTATTTGTCATTTCTTCGATTGTTTTTGTAACAACGGTATCAAAGCTGACTCCGTATGGGTCGCGAATAAACACTTGAATCGTTACCGGCGGTTCCTTTGCGGTGGTAAGTTCTGTCGATTTCGATTCCTGACTTGTACCCGTATTTGCGTTTGTATTGGCGGAGTTTTTACAGCCAGTGAACAACGAAAGTGCAAGTGTGCATAAAAGCAGTAGTGAAACAGCCTTCATAAAAACATTTTTTTTCATTACTTTTACCTCCTTAGATTATGTTAGGTTTTGGGTTAATACGATACTAAATTAATATGGGATTTATAACAAGATTGGTTTTACCTGCTGCAGCTTTTGTAAAACTTACCTTTATCATACAACAAATACTAATAATATGGAATGCATAAATAAAGTATAACACTAACAAAAAGACAGTAACAATTATTTAATAGTGTCAATATACAGGGTCTACCCTTTTACAGAACCGATCATTATGCCCTTGACAAAATATTTCTGTAAAAATGGATAAACCATTAGAATCGGTATAAGCGAAAAAATAACCGTAGCCATTTTCATGTTCTGCTGAGTAGTAATTACCCTGCCGGTGCCTGAATCTCCAGCCATAACTTCCTCGTACAGCAGGCTTCTTATCATTACTTGCAAGACCTTTTTATTTGTGTCATTTATATATAATACGCCGTTAAAGTATGTGTTCCACAACTGCACCGCGCAAAAAAGGCCAACAGCTCCAAATACTGCTTTGGACAGGGGTATAACCACTTTAATAAATATTCCTATATCATTATAACCGTCAATTTTAGCCGATTCTATCAAGCTTTCAGGTATCCCCTTGAAAAACTTTACCATAATCATCAGGTAATAAACAACAATGGCACCCGGTATGATAAGCGCCCATAAATGGTCGATGAGACCAAGGTATCTTACTACAAGATATGTCGGAATCATACCTCCGTCAAAAATCATAGTGAAAACGATCATGCTGAATATGATATTCTTCCCCGGAAGGTTCGTCTTCGAGAGCGGGTACGCAGTCAATGAGGTAAATAAAAGCTTTATAAAGGTACCTGCGCCGGCGATGAATATTGTATTTCCCAGAGACCTCATGAGCATCGGCTGCTTGAACAGAGCAGCGTAAGTCATGAACGAAGGCCCTCCGACAGGAAGAAGATAGTAGTTATTAAATACAGCAATATTGGGATCGCTGAGTGAAAACATCAGTACATACCATAAGGGGTAAATCATAGTAAGTGAAAGAATAATAAAGAATGCATAATTTATTACAGGAAATAAGTCAAAGCTTTTTTTCTTCTTCATGTTAGAACAGTCCCTCCGTACCAAAGAGTTTTGAAACACGGTCGGCAGTTACAATGAGAAAAGCAGCCACAACCGATTTGAACATGCCGACTGCAGTCCCCAAACTATATTGGTTGTAAGCTATAAAGGTGTATACATAGGTATCAAATATTTCTCCAACTTCTTTAACCATATCATTACGCAAGACATAAACCTGGTCAAAGCCCGCCTCCATAATAGAACCTATCCGCAGAATCAAAAGCAATATGATAACATTGGATATGGAAGGCAGCATGATATACCGCATCCGTTTCCATCTGCCAGCTCCATCCACAATTGCAGCCTCACATATATTCTGGTCTACTGTGCTCAGCGAGGCTAGATATATTATGGTTCCCCAGCCTACTCCTTTCCACATATCCGAAATAACGAGCAGCCCCCTGAAATACTTTGGATCAGCCATTATATATACCGATTCCATTCCAAGTAATTTGAATATGTCATGGGTAATACCAAAGCTGGGTGACAGGATAGACTGCATAACCCCCCATATTACCACCCAGGAAATAAAGTGGGGAAGGTACAAAATAGTTTGGGTCAGCTTTTTAAAACGCTCCCGCCTCATCTCATTCAACAGGAGCGCCAATATAATGGGAAATGGGAAAGAAAATACAATTTTATATGTACTTATGATCAGTGTATTCCTTAAAACCTTCCAGAAATCAGGCATGCCGAATATTTCCCTGAAATTGTCGAAGCCCGTCCACTCGCTGGCAAGCATTCCTTTAAAAATATTATAATTCTTGAATGCGATGATAAGCCCCCCCATAGGGACATAACTGAAAATGATAAAAAACAGAACTCCCGGTACCAGCATCAGATACAAATACCTGTTTCTAAAAATCGGTTTAAGGACTTTCCTCCTTTTATAATTGCTAGTACTTTGATTTATTGCATTCATTCCGTTCATATGTATTGCCCCTTTCAAATTAGCCAAACGCCTAAGCCGGAGTGAATCCGGCATAAGTTCACGCAGCGCTGGTCGATGGCGGAGCCGTCTGCTCGCCCATACAGCCTGATCCCACAGTCGATACCCTTACTTTTATCATACAGGGAACATAGTATTGAGTAAATACATAATAAGTATATAAAATTAATAAAAAGCCTTTAAAACTCAGCAGTTCTTTCTCCTGAATTCAATGGGTGTCAGGCTGTAGAATTTTTTAAACATCCGTATAAAACACTGGATGTTATTGTATCCCACTATTTCCGCAATTCTCTTGATTGTAACGTTTTCATCCAGTATTAGTTTTTTAGCCTTTTCCATACGAATTTTGGTAATATAATCATAAATGGGAGAACCCATCTCCTCTTTAAAAATCATATTCAAATACTTTTTATTCATAAATACTTTGCTTGATATGTCATCAAGCGATATGTCCATATTGTAATTATCCATTATATATTCAATGACTTTGTTGATAATCATTTCATGCTGGGTCTTTTTCAGCATACCAATCAAATCAATTACCTTGGAGATGATCATATGAATGAATTCCTTCAATTCTACAATGGTCTCCGTCTTTTGAATTTTACTGAATATTGCCACCCCCGTCATTTCGGTTTCCTCAGGCTGGATCCCCAGATCAAGCACCATATAAATAATATTTGAAACCAACTGAAAATAAACATATTTTACATATTCTATTGTACAAGCGTCTTCGTCCAGACTATATGTAAATTTTTCCAGATACTGAACTGCTTTTTCCCTATTTTGCGATTTTATGCTGTTTATCAGCTCTTCCTCAAGATTTTTATCATAAAAGAATTTTTTGCCAGTAATACTAAAGTCATTATATAGAATGATTTCATATCTTCCGCTGAAAAACTTCCTCTGGATCTGCTGCAGCGCCTCCAAAAATGATAAACTGATTTTTTCCATTTTTGTATATGGCCTTCCCATGGATATTGTTAGTTTTATACCTTTTCCATTAATTTTTTCCTTTAGCTCCTGCATAATGGAATAAATTGTTTTAACTTCATCATCCGTATTAAGAATGATGACGGAACGTGTGCTGCTGATATTTGACATGATATAAATAAAATTTTCCCTGTGCCTTTGGAGAAAATGATTAAAGGATTCATCCAGTTCTTCCAGAAATTCCGAATTTTCAAGGTCAACCAGCACCACTATATATTTTAAGTAAGAAAATTGTATCCCCATCAAATCCAGAATATTTTCAAATTTATCAGCGTCAAATACACCCTCCGAAAGTATCCGTGACAGGGAATACTGTATGAAATACGGAAACGCAGTCTTGTACTTCGAGCTTAAATCGGTATTCTGCCTGAAAAGCTTTTCCATGGATTCGTTGATGATCTGGTACTCGTTACCGCCTTTTGAGCTCTTATTGTCCATGTACTTTTCCACATTAAGAGCAAGCTTTCTCAAAGGCTTGTATAAATAGCGGGAAAAAATATATGCAAGTATCAGACCCAGTACCAATACGATAATAATAAGCATGGCAGTCAGATCCCTCGCCAGATCCGCACTGTGAACTATGCTTGAATAGGTCTGCATATATACAATATTCCAGCTTAGAATATCATAATGGATTTTGTAAAAATAATAGTCCTGGTGATTCATCCTGTATATAAAACTTTCCCCGGCATTTGACAAAATATCTATTAAAGTGGATGCTTCAATATCGGTAAAGGTCTTTGTCCTTAAAAACAAAAGAGAAAGGTTATCGTCAAATATAACTGTCTCAAGCGGATACTCAGGATCATCAGGCATTAATCCGTCAAACAGCATTTTATAATTAATATTGGCTACTATGAAGATTTCATTATTTTCCGGGTAATCATAGTATTTTTTGACATAACTGACAACTTTCCCATTCATCTTTTCACGCAAGAGGGTACAGCAGCTTCCTTCAAAATCCAGATTTAATATTTCACTGTCGGTAAAATCACTTTTTGTATACTTGGTATCATATAAGACGAAATCATGATTATCATCATATACATAAATCGAATCAATGATTTTGTTGGAAAAAACAGCCTTATTTATTAAATCCAGCACATCTACGATCTCGAAACTGTATTCCGCATAAGATGAAGTACTCGTCCTCAGTACACCTAGCATCAAATCACTTGAATAAAGCTGGCCGATAATATTGTCAACTTGTGTTATCCTTTGATCAATCAGGTTCTTTTTTTCAATGAGTATGCTTTCGGTTGTACGGTTTACCTGTTTTACGATATTATTCGTACTGTGCCTGATGGAGAGAATACCCATGATGATAAGCGGCACACTGATAGCAATGGCAAAAATGAGAAAAATCTTATAAAAAACATTTCCATTGATTTTTAAACGCTGCTTTTTAATAATCGAAATAAGTTTCATAACGCAGCTCCTTTACATACGTAAACTCTATCCCCTATGAATTCATATTTACTATATTTTAAGTTAAAGTGCAGTTATTCAGCCAGACATGAATCTTCCACATTTCGTCTCCATGGAGCGGTTTTCCTATGATATCAAGGACACCCCTGTTCCTGGTATCTGCCAGCAGCGCCTCATGGGTTCCTGTTCCCTCATCGATTACATGCCTGGTGAAATTGGCATAGCCGTTGTTTTCAAAGACAAGGAGCCTGGGCGGTCTTACGGTATAGCGGCGTTGCCCGTCAGCAAATCCTACTTCTCCAATGAATATATCAAGCTTTCCATTTCCACAGATATCACCCAGTTGCAAGGAATGTGCATCCAGCATATGGTCTTCCAGTACATGCTCTTCCCACATACCGGTTATATCGGTTTTCGGTTTGAACCAGGAAACCTTGCCTCCCTCGGTCTTACCATATACACAGGGGTCACCCTCGGAAAGTATAATTTCGTTCCGGCCATCTCCATCCACATCACCAATTGCACATTTCGTCGTCAGATAGCCCGATGCAAATTTATGGCCATCCCATCCCGAACCGTTGTATTTATACCAGTGGGTGCCGCATACCAGTTCATCTTTCCCATCTCCGTCCACATCCCCAATTGCAAGGCCTTCCTCAGGCTGGATTCCATCCTTCCTGTAGCAGTGTCTCGGGTTTTGCTCGTATTTGGCTGCAGCAACCTTCCTGGCTCCCGGCCATGGACTGACTGTCAGGTCTTTGGGTATAGGTATATGGTATATTGTCGTTCCATCTTTCCCTAACTGGTTGGTGAAAATGAGCGCTCCAGTTCCATCTCCTGTAATATCTCCGGTAATTATGTCATGTATCTGTCCGGCGCCGGTCTTTGCCACCAACCACTTTTTCCATTTAAGCCCATCTTTTTCAAGGCCGTCTTTCCCCGGATTTTCCCACCTATATACCTCATCCAGCCTGTAATCACCTCCATTGACGATATCCGGGTAGCCGTCGCCGCCAAGGTCTGCAAGAATTCCCCCGCATTCCATCCTATCTACTTCGTCTACAAGGAAGCTTTTCCATTCCCCATCTCTGCCCTGGTTCCGGAACCATACCATTTTTCCGTTCCTGCCGCAGATAACCAGATCAACAAAACCATCCCTATTGACATCTCCAACCGCCAAAAGCGTGTTCATCTCCACAGGAGGCATATTGCTGACAAGCTCTCCAACCACTGTTTTGATAAAACCAACTCTATTCATCTGCAATCCCCTTCCAAAAAATTAGTCCTATTATTTAAGCTGCAAAAATGATTATAGATAAGGACAATAAAATTTTTGCAACAGATACCTAAGGTAATACATATGAAAAAAACTGCATCCGGAATGTTTTTTCGTATGTATATCATAGACAATTTCTCAGTACATCCTAACCCTTTCCAAAAATAATCTAAAGTCATTCAACGATACGTAGGGCGGACAGTTATGATCAATGGCAGGAAAGTAACCGCCTTGTTCCAGCATCCAGGGTACCTTTTTGCCTACCTCCTCATAAACAGCAGTCATGCCCTCCAGGAAAAGGCTCTTATCCAAACCCCCGACAATGGCAAAAGCTTTGCCGTACTGCCTCCTTATTTCAGTCACATCCATACCGGCCTTTACTTCCATGGGAAATAACGTATTAACACCGCAATCCAGATATAAAGGTATC
>Ga0366787_1089_pt1 | contig 11233 bp, 10 predicted proteins | sample TotcelN113001M10_FD_207045 | JGI IMG/M metagenome (GOLD analysis project Ga0366787, IMG submission 207045) | Enriched cells from coal bed in the Powder River Basin, Montana, United States - Total cells N11 rep2 HSBNCT.N11.300.1.M10 ...
AGTCAGACGTTCTGCGGCATCAATCAGTTTAACCAGTACACCTGTACTTTCTCCAAAGCAGGCAACATGCTCTCTGCCCAAAAAACCGGCCGGATTAGCTGTAATAAGCGATTTGAGTGAAACGGGCGGCATTGCTCCTGCAACCATACTCAGTCCCTCGTCCTGAATTGCCTCACGTCCGGCATTGCGGGCAGACACCACCGACATTATCCATTCCTCGGGGAAATGGCTGTCTTTTGCCTGCGTCACCCCATAAAACTCATCTAGCATCTTGCCACCAAGATAGGTGCGCCATGCCCGTGCTGAAGCCAGTTTAATCGCTTGTGTTGCGTCCACTGAAAGCTTCCTCCCTTTTCTCAAAAAACAGATTATATTTATTATTTAGTTAATTTAAGTATTGTACTAACTAATATATTAGTTTAATATATTAGTTAGTACAATACAGAATCTATTTAATGACCAAATTTATTTGAAGGGGAGGCGGTTTAGCGGTAAAACGCTCATTACGGTATAGGTACTGAGTTATTACGGATCAAAGGGAGGAACAAAGTCGTGATTGACATTATTTCCGGTATTTTACTGCTTATTACATTTATTGGCCTGATAGTCTATTGTATGAAGGGCGGAAACTTACTCGTTGGCTTTATCGCAACCTCTATACTTTGGTGCATTATTGGGCGGGTACCTCTTAATATCGTTGTAACCGATATTTTTCAGACATCAGTAGAGACTTATGGCAAAACAATTGCGATTATCGTGTTTGGCGCTTGGTTTGGACGCATGCTTGTTGACACAGGTATTGCGGGTTATATCATCAGAAAAACTGTTGAACTGGCCGGAGATAAGCCGCTGGTTACCACGCTGCTCCTGAGCATTGTCTGTGCCTTGATTTTCACCAGCGCATTCGGCGTAGGCTCTGTTATGGCAATTGGCATGATTGTATTGCCCATCCTGTTCTCCCTCGGCATTGATAAGAAAACTGCATTGGGCGCTTACCTGCTTGCAGTTGCAGCCGGCATGTATCTGAATATCGCTTATGTAAGCCAGTTCTTTGCTGTATTCAAGAATGTAAAATATGACGACAATTATATCCACTTTGCTGTTATTGCTACAATTGTGCACATTGCCGTGATGGTAGCGTTCATCCTGTTTAACTATAAGCGCGCCCAAAAGGGCGGCAGAGCCCGTGCATGGGCGGCGAGCACTGCACCTGAGGTGAAAGAAGCCAAAACTTTACGCTGGGACTGCATGATTGTGCCGTTTCTACCGATTATTATGGTTTCGTTCTTCAAATGGCAGCCCGTTCCCTCCTTCTTACTGGGCATTTTCCTTGGCCTGCTTTTGACCGGCAACATGGCTTCCTATAGCCTAGCTGTGGAAAAAATCCAAAAGACGCTGTATGACGGTATTGCCGACAGCGGTCTCCTGATTGGCATGCTGTACAGTGTAAACATCTTCCAGGCAGCGGCCAAACAGGTTTCCCCCATTCTACAAAACCTGTTGGGCGGCATTATTCCCACCACGCCGGTTGTGATCCTGATCGCTGTTTGCGTGCTGGCACCGCTCGCATTATTCCGCGGGCCTCTGATGATCTGGGGCTCTGGCATTGCGCTGGTCTCCATCTTCCAGGCAATGGGCGTTTTCAGTGAAATGTTCCTGTTTGCGTTGTTTCTTATCCCGCCGGTTGCTATTGTGGCAGGCGCCTGCCCGACCCAGTCGTGGACTATGTGGGGCCTGAGCTATGCAAAGCTGGAACCGAAGCAATATATCAAAACCAACTTGCCCTGGGCTTGGGTCATTCTGATCATTGTTGAGATTATGGCTTATATTATGCTAGGAAACGGTTGACCAATGCCGAAATGAGCCTGTCTGGGTTAGTAATAAAAAAGTGGCCGGCTTTTGCCGGCCGCACGCCTAAACACATCGGAGGATTTTATTTATGAAGAGAGCAATTCGCATCGGCATTGACGTTGGCGGCACTCACACTAAGGCTGTCGCCATTGATAATAATACAAACGAAATTGTGGGCAAAGGCTCTGTTATGACTACTCATCACCATGAGCGCGGTGTAGCTGCCGGTGTTGTGGAGGCCTTTCAGAAATGCCTTGCCGAAAATAAAATCAAGCCTGAGGAAGTTATCTTTATCGCTCACAGCACCACGCAGGCTACCAACGCCCTGCTGGAGGGAGACGTTGCCCGCGTAGGTGTAATCGGTATCGGCGGGAGTTGGCTGGAGGGTTTTCTTGCCAAAAAACAAACCAGGATCAGCAACATCGACCTTGGTACCGGTAAGTTTATCGAAATTGACCATACTTACATGAAAATCAAAGAAATGTCTCCCGAGAATGTGAAAAACGTTATAAAGGGCATGATCAGTCAGGGAGACCGTGTAATTGTCGCTAGCAAAGCCTTCGGCGTGGACAATATGAGAGAGGAGCGGGCTGTGGCTGAGGAAGCTGAGCGGCAAGGCATTCCTTGCACCATGGCCTCGGATATCACAAAACTGTACGGTCTGACTACGCGTACCCGTACTGCCGCTTTGAACGCATCCATCCTGCCTAAGATGCTTGACACGGCGAACAATGGATAGCTTTATTTGAATGTCAGAATTTGCATGATATGCTGGATTGCTTGCACCGCTTTGAAGTGCATGAGGGGGATACTTTCCTCATTGAGGGCGGCATTCCGCATGCCATCGGCGCAGGCTGTTTCCTTGTGGAAATTCAGGAGCCCACCGATTATACCATTCGGGTAGAGCGGACAACACCTTCCGGTTTTCAGGTGGCTGATTTTATGTGTCATCAAGGGCTAGGTTTTGAGCGGATGTTTGACTGCTTCACCTATGGCGGCTTCACACGGGAAGAGACCCAAAAACGCTGGAAGATCCCGCCTGCCCTCTTGCGGGAGGAGCGAGGCGGCCATGAAACCGAACTGATCGGCTACCAGAATACCGATTATTTCCGCATGACTGAGTTAAAGATCGACTCTTCGCTGCAATTGGATGCAGAGGCAAGCTTCTCGGGAATCTATGTATTATCCGGTAAAGGAACTATTTGTGCCAACGGAGTGAGGCAAGCTTTCCAAAAAGGGGACCAGTTCTTTTTGCCTGCGCAACTTAAAGAGCTTGCTATTCAAAAAGCCAGTGACCAAGAATGCCGCATTCTGCGCTGCTATGGTCCCAAGCCGGCAGTGAAACAGGTAATAGACCATGTTCAAATGTAAGACAGCCTCAACCCGCATTTTTGCATGGGTTGAGGCTGTCTTACACCTATTCTTCACCAAACTGATTTTCAATCAGCGCTGTTAATGAGGCAATGCAGGCTGTCTCATCTTGACCATCGGCAGTGAGGGTAATGTCCATTCCACCAACCAGCCCCATTGTCATCACCGACAGAATACTTTTCGCGTCCACCGTTTTATTGTTGCCCGCAAGAGTGACCTTACTGCTAAATTTAGCGGCAGTCTGGACAAGCTGAGCCGCCGGACGTGCATGCAAGCCCAGACGATTGGTCAGTTTCAGCGTTGTTTGTGTCATAGTTTCACTCCTTCCACTGCAAACGGCAGCTATCTTTTCCGTAATTCCCGCGCCCCTTCAGCCGTCGCCAACACTTCCGCCAGCGTCCCGCCGAGCGAGGCTTGCACCACGGCACTGACAGTCCCCTCCAGCACCGGTGCATCGGCAATCTGTACCCGCTTTTGCAGGGCTTCCGGCAAGAATTCCAGGGCCGTCTCGGCACTAAGCACCGCACTGCCCAGATCCACAGCAACCAAAACCCCGTCGCCTGTGTCTGCTGCCTCAATCGCCGCTGCAATCAGCGTAGCATCGGTGCCAATGGCGCCATGGGTGCCTCCGGCGGCAATAATACGTTGCCCGTCCCGTGCCATTTGTGCGGCCATCTCTACAATTCCTTCCGCAGCTTTAGCACTATGGGATACTACCACAATACCGACCACCTACATCACCCCCATCTGCTGCTGACGGCAATAGTCGGCTAGCGTTTTAAGAATAATGGTCGCTGAAGTGGCCCCCGGATCCTGATGCCCTAAACTGCGTTCGCCCAGATAACTGGCCCGGCCTTTGGTCGCAACGATCGTTTTGGTGTATTCGACACCTTTCTCAGCAGCCGCAACGGCCAGATCCAAGCATTCCAGCACCGGTTTTCCCGCTGCTAAGCCTTCATTAAAGGCGGCTAAAGCCGGTTCCAGGGCATCCAGCATAGTTTTCTCGCCTGTTGTGGCTTTTCCCCGTTCCCTGATTCCCTGAATCGCAGCCGCAAGAGCGGCAGCAGCCAGGGAGGCATCTACTTCCTGTTTCCCTGCGGCCACTGCCGATGCGCGCAGGAACGCGGTTCCATAAAGCGGCCCTGCAGCCCCGCCGACGGTGGAAATGAGGGTCATTGCTACCGTTTTGAGCACCGTACCGATATCGGTCTCTTCGGGCAAAGTCCGCAGCTTACCGCTCACCGCCTCAAAGCCACGCGCCATATTGATGCCGTGATCGGAATCACCGATGGCCGTATCCAGGCTGGTTAGAAAATCCTTGTTAAATATAATGGCTTCACCGATAACTTCAATCGCCGCCACTGCCTTATTGCTCACTATGATTTCCCTCCTTGTACAGCCTTACCCATCTTCTTTGGGCAAAATCGGGATTGACACTGTACTAATTAAAATTGAACAAATGCAGGTGTATCAGCCGGCGCCAGCAGCAATTCCTTCAGTTCACTATCCAATTTGAGCACAGTGATAGAAAACCCGGCCATTTCCAGCGAAGTCATGTAATTGCCCACATAAGTTTTCACTGTTTTTACGCCTTGCGCCGCTAGCACTTCCGCAACTTTACGATTAACAATATACAATTCCATGGCCGGGGTTCCACCCAGACCGTTAATCAGCACCGCCACTTCATCTCCCGCCGTCAGCGGTTGATCCTTCAAAATCTTATCTAGCAGATGAGCGGCAATTTCATCGGCAGAGCGCAGAGCCTCACGGTGCGTTCCCGGTTCACCGTGAATACCCATACCGATCTCAATTTCATCTTCAGCCAGGGTAAAACTGGGTTTACCGGCGGCCGGCACCGTGCAGGGGGCCAAAGCCATCCCCATCGACCGGACACTGGCAATCGCCTTTTCCGCAGCAGCCTTGACTTGTGTCAGACTGGCACCGCTTTCGGCCTTTGCCCCGGCAATCTTATGCACCAGAATAGTACCGGCGATGCCACGGCGGCCAATGGTCCAGGTACTGTTCTCCACCGCCACGTCATCATTGACAATGACTTTTTCAACCTCAATCCCTTCAGCCGCTGCCATTTCAGCAGCCATGTCGAAGTTCATGACATCGCCGGTGTAATTCTTGATAATGAGCAGCACGCCTTTGCCGCCATTGACGGCCTTGACCGCTTCAAACACCTGATCCGGCGTCGGTGATGTAAAAACCGCCCCGGCCACGGCGCCGTCCAGCATGCCCCGTCCGACAAAACCGCCGTGCGCAGGCTCATGGCCGCTGCCGCCGCCGCTGACTAAGCCTACTTTTGGCGCGGGGCCGCTTGCCCGCACTACAACATCAAATCCCTCTACCCGTTTGACATACTGGGGATGAGCTTTTACAACTCCCTGCAACATTTCTTCCACCACAAGATTCGGATTGTTGATGATTTTTTTCATACAATTTCCTCCATTCATCTCATCACTGTCCTGGATGTAAAAAAAGTTTATTATTAGGACAATTCTATTTATTCACTATAGCAATAACCGTGCCAACCCTATCAGGAATTGAAATTAGCGTGCCGCGCTGGCACCCCACCATTATCTCTGGTAAAAAAGATCAATGTTTGCCCTGAATATTGATCTTTTTTACCTAATTAGATCTTTTTTCCCAAGTCATGTTTTTTATCAATCCATATTTGCGGGCCTTGGCAGCAACGGTTTTATGCGTCAATCCCAATGCTTTGGCGGCACGATTGAAACTGCCATACTGGACCAGCGCTTTTTCAATAATATCTTTCTCATAATCCACCCACGGCAAAACAGCTTCTTCCCCGCTTAAGCAGCTGTTCGGGGCAAGTGGCGGCGTTTCCCGTAAATAGGCAGGTAATGTGCCGATATCAATATAAGGACCGTCAGCTAACGTTACCATCCGTTCCACCATATTCTCCAATTCCCGCACATTTCCCGGCCAGCGGTAGCGGCAAAGCGCTTCCAGTGCTTCCTGGCGGATGCCGCGAAACGGTTTGTGCAGGCTGGCAGCGATCCGGTCCAGGAAGCATTCTGCCAGTAGGGGGATATCTTCCTGCCGCTCCCGTAACGCCGGCAGAAAAATCAGAATGACATTCAGCCGGTAATATAAATCATCGCGGAAGGTCCCTGCAGCCATCATTTGCTCCAGATCCTGATTAGTCGCAGCGATGATTCGTACATCTGCCTGCAACGTCTCTTCGCCGCCCAGACGCTGAAACTCTCTTTTTTGCAAGACCCGCAGTAGCTTGACTTGCATACTTTTTTCCATATCACCAACTTCGTCCAGAAAAAGAGTACCGCCATGGGCTAGCTCGAACTTCCCCGGTTTGCGCCGGATGGCGCCGGTAAAAGATCCCCGTTCATGACCGAACAGTTCACTTTCCAGCAAAGCAGCAGGAATAGCTGCACAGTTCACCCGGATAAAAGGGCCACCCGCCCTGGAGCTGGCGAAATGAATGCCTTCAGCCACTAATTCCTTACCGGTACCGCTCTCACCGCGGATTAAAACGGTCGCCGAACTTTCTGCTGCTTTGCCGGCAATGGCCAGTGCCTCAACGACTTTGCCGCTCCTGCCGATAAAACGATCAAAAGCTTGGGCTGGTTTACGGCTGCGTCGCAGTTCCTGCTCCAAGTATGCTGCTTGTTCAGTCGCTTGATGCAATTTATCCATAAAAGCTTCCACTTCAAAGATATTTTTCACCACCGAAACCACACCGGTTACCTCACCTTCCACAATAATCGGCGTTACATTGGCAGCAATGGTTTGTCCATTGGCTTTACGACTGATATGGCCAAGCACAGGGCGGCCGGTCAGCAATGCCTTGGCCCGTGCCCCCCGCGGCGAAAGGAGGGATATCAGCTTGCCCTCGACTTCAGCCCGCGCCATTCCGGTGATGCGTAGATAGGATGGATTGACGTATGTGATGACCCCTTGCGCATCGACCACGCAAATTCCGTCTTCAACAGTTTCTAAAATCAAGTGCAGCCGTTCTTTCAATTCCTTGACCGTACGCAGTTCACCCATTGTGCGTTCCAATGAGGAAATATCTTCAAAAATGGCAACAGCCCCTTTGGCCTGACCGTCAACAATGATCGGCGTGCGATTGGTAATAAGCACTGAGTTACCCGAAATCTGACGCGAACCCAGCTCAGGCGTCATCGTCCGGTTGACAATATGCAGGCGGGTGTCGGGAATGACTTCCTGCACCGGTTTTCCAACCACACAGCTGGCTTCCAGCTCCATAATACGGGCTGCCGCCGGATTAAACACAGTAACGACATCATGTTCATCGGTCACAAGCAACCCATGGGCCAGGCTTTCAAAAATCTGTTCGGCCGCAACTGCATGGTCCTGCAGCATCCGGTCTACACCGCTGAGCGTTACCGGATCGAGCAGCACAAAATCGCTTTCCAGCAACTCCACCATGTCTTTAACTGCTTCTTCTCCACCTGTACTATCTGCCGATACCCAAACAGTATCGCCAGCCCGGATGTGCAAAGAGACAAGCGGTAATAAACTGCCAATAGGAATCGTGCCCCCGCTCCCATCGTGAATAAACAAGGCCACACCATACTGGCGCTGCAGTTCATTGGCCCGCTGGACCACCATCGCCGCCACTCGGGTGTGCAGCCCCTTCTCATGCCGAATAATGGCTTTAAGCACCACTGCCGCCTCCTGTCTCATCGTTTGCTTTTTCTCTTGAACCATGGAGATTTAGTTATTCTCTGGCATCATTAATTTAAGTCCTAATCCGACAAATATAGTGCCGGTTATCCAGCGAAAATATTGCTCTAGCATTGGTTTTGCCACAAGCCAATGTCTTACAAAGCCAGAAGCCCGTGCATAAACGACAAGTACCAACAAACCAAGCAAGAAATATATGAAGCCATACATCAGCATCATTAAAGCTGCAGATTCACTATCTCCCTTGCTCCAATCTTGAAATCAAAATTTACAGATTAAGTAAGAATAACTTCATTATATCACGGGAAATTCGAGACTATGACAATAAATTACCTGGGCAACAAAAAGCAAACAACCGCTCACTGTCTTCCATAACGGCAGACGGTGAGCGGTTGTTCATTTCTGAAACTGGATTATTATTCCTTCCTGTTTGTAACGCCCATAAATTTTCTTGATGAATTCGTGGCAAATGAGCTGCTGGTCCGTTACAGTATTTACCCGCAGGATAACATTGAAGTTAATACTGGCCCCGGTGAACCCAGTGTATCGGATAAACGGTTCAAAATTTTTGACGCCTCCCTCGGTTTCTTGGAGAGTTTCTTTTGCAACTGCGACAGTAACTTTTTCGACATGATCCAGGTCACTTTCATAACTGATTCCTATGGGGATGGAGATAGAGCATTCAGCAAAAGGCTGGGCATAATTAGTGATTATAGAAGAAGCAATAGTTTTGTTGGGCACGACCGCCATATTCTCAGTGGGAGTTTTTATTGTGGTATTGCGCCAGTTCATGTCCACAACATGACCCTCTTCGCCGGTCGATAGTTTTACGAAATCACCTATCTTGATTTGTTTGGATACCAGAATATTGATGACGGAAAATAAATTCGCCAAAGTGTCCTGCAGCGCCAAAGCTGTAGCCAAGCCGCCAACGCCCAAAGCGGTAATCAACGGAGAGATCGAAACTCCGAAAGATTCAAGCAAAATCAATATGCCAATGGCGTAAACGGTCAGGTCGATTGCTGTGGCTATGATCGAAGTGGAAGCGAAGTTTTTGGATGTTCTCCCTAGCTTATGCTTAAGAAAGCCGGAGCTTAGATGTGCGACCATGAGGGTCAGGGACAGAATGACATTAGCATGGAACAACCTTTGGAGAAATAGCAGCGGCCGCGGCGGAATTGTCAGGATTTCCATGGCAACGTAGAGGCCAAAGAGAATACCCAGTAACGTGGGTATTCCCCTAAAGGTTTGCTGCAGCAGGGGATAAGAGATTTTTGATTTTGTTGCGATTACTTTGAGCAGTTTAGAAAATACCACCCGGAGTATAATGATTCCTAACACTAAACTAATAAAGCAAACTGCCAAATGCATTTTGAAGCCGCCATTTATGATTCTATTTCCTATTTCAGTGAAAAATTCAAGCATTGTTTCCTCCCATAATACAGAAAAGTTCATTTTACATAATATATATTATTTCGTTGATTACCCCCTTTTTTCCTTTATATCTCGAGTATTCCGGAACAGCACAAGAACTCCTGCCAAATCCACGTGGATTGAGCAGGAGTTCTCTTCATCTTTCTCCATTACCAATGCTATGCTCGCGTTCAAGTCAAACGACAAAAAAAGTCCGATATAACCATAGCGGGAGACATCATCCTCTCATTTGCGGCCTCCTGCCGAGGAAGAAGCAGCAGCATGCTTTCTCAACTTGGGCAAGACAGGCAATACGATAACTGCCGCCACGCCGATCTGAACAAGATTGCCGGGTATCGACGCCATCGGTGCCAGCCAATTGCCGTAAATAATCCCTTCGGCACCATAATAACCCACCACCTTAATAAGGCAAGCCGCCATCATGGCCAGGACATAAGCCGTCATGGTCCGGTTCTTTTCGCAGATAGCGCCGACCGTATAACCCATGAGACTGACAATGACCAGCGTAAAGGGAGCCCATAAAAACCAGCCGCCCACCACATCAAAAAGAGCCATGCCGATTCCTCCCGCCAAAGCGCCAAACCTGCGTCCGTAAAGAATGGCGATAATAAAGAGGGGTACATTCCCCAAATGAACTAAACCGCCATTAGCGGCAATGGGAAGACGAAGATTTAGAAATGACGTACAAATAAAAACGAGTGCAATGCCCAGTGCTGCATAGGCCAGTTTTTTTGTTTGACTGAAGGATTGTTGCTGCATACCGGCTCTCCTACCTTTCCTACTACTAAAATATTAATTTACTATTGCTAAGGGTATTTATCATATGACTATGTATAAAGAAACCATCGACAATGGTCTGATTTTAAATAATATATAAGATATCATAAGAAGTATTTTTATGCAACTCCCATGATACAAAGGCCCTAAAAATAAATAGGGTATTATTATTCAATTTAAAAAAAACGCAAAGGATTTTTAATCTTCCTTTGCGTCTTCAATCAATTGCGTATTAAATAGTCAAATGCGCCCAGTGCCGCATTCGCACCGGATCCCATCGCAATAACAATCTGCTTATAAGGACTGTTTGTGCAGTCTCCTGCGGCAAATACCCCCTGCACATTAGTCGCACCGTGGCTGTCGACAAGGATCTCACCAAAGCGGTTGCGTTCTACTGTGCCACTCAGCCAATCGGTATTGGGAACAAGACCGATCAGGATAAATACTCCCTGCAGCTCCAGATGATGGATCTCCTCGGTGCCGCAGTCCATATAAGAAAGGCCATTGACCTTATCGGTACCGGTAATTTCTTTCGTTTGAACATTTTTTAAGACAGTCACATTCGGTAAACTGTACAGACGTTTTTGCAATACAACATCCGCTTTCAGTTCCGGCATAAATTCCAGCACTGTCACATGCTCTACAATACCGGCCAAATCAATTGCCGCCTCAACACCGGAGTTACCGCCGCCGATAACAGCCACACGTTTTCCCTTAAACAAAGGACCGTCACAATGCGGGCAGTAGGCTACCCCTTTATTTTTAAATTCGGCTTCTCCCGGTACACCAATATTACGCCAGCGGGCTCCGGTGGAAAGAATCACCGCTTTGCTCTTTAACACGGCACCGTTTTCCAGTTCAACTTCGATTAATTCTTTCTTCTCCAGACGTCTGCCACGCTGCAGTTTCATCACATCAATCGGATATTCTTTTACGTGTTCTTCAAGATTCTCCGCCAGCTTAGGACCTTCGGTATATTTCATACTGATAAAGTTTTCAATTCCCAGAGTCTCTTTAACCTGGCCGCCAAACCTTTCAGCAACTATGCCTGTGCGAATCCCTTTTCTTGCCGCATAAATAGCTGCACTGGCTCCAGCCGGGC
>Ga0366787_1090_pt1 | contig 11232 bp, 11 predicted proteins | sample TotcelN113001M10_FD_207045 | JGI IMG/M metagenome (GOLD analysis project Ga0366787, IMG submission 207045) | Enriched cells from coal bed in the Powder River Basin, Montana, United States - Total cells N11 rep2 HSBNCT.N11.300.1.M10 ...
ACGCCTGTAGACAGCTATCAGTGGTATAGAGTTATGCCGTATGCGGACTGGCATCTTTCCTCTTCGACAAGATTGTTCGGGCAAGTCATCGGCAGCCAGTCCAAAGGAAAGGAAACCCCTGAAACAGGTGTCGATGAAACCGGGTGGGAAGTCCTTCAAGCCTTTATCGATAGCAGGCACCACGTTGCGCCTTCCGTTGACGTTGAATTTCGCGCAGGCCGTTGGCTGATGGCCTATGGCTCGGAGCGCCTTTTGGGTGTGCGATATGGCCCCAACGTGCTGCGCAGCTTCAATGGAGGGCGCTCACGGTTGACGTCAGGGCCGTGGCAGACCGACGCTTTCTTCATGCGCCCGGTCCAGAACAAACTGGGATCGTTCAACGACGGCAGCAATGACGAACGCGCGGTGGCCGGCATCTATACGACCCGCCACCTAGATTACAAGGATCCATCCAAGGGGGTCGATATCTATTACCTGAGATACAGGAACGAATCGGCGAAATTCGTGCAAGGTGCAGCGACTGAACTGCGCCATACCGTTGGCCTTAGACATTTCAATAAGTCCAAGGAGAAGTGGGACTGGGACATTGAAGGCGCATGGCAGTGGGGTGAGTTCGGGCAATAGGCAAACGCTTCCTTCTAAAGGCAATGGCCATTTATCGATGAATAGTTGTCAAATGGTTTAACTAGCTTAAGGGTCGTATGGCTTCGGTGTGTTGCCTAAAATCCGGGAAATGAGCAATTTATGCTTGAATTGATAAGGATTAAAGCCAGGTGTCCAATGAAAGCCTCATGCTCTCAAGGGGCCTGTTAACTAAGCGAATCAAATGCCTCTACCCGGGCCGCCAGTCTGATAACAAGGAGAATAGCCATGCGAGTCCCGAAGCTTTCGATAGTTTTCATTCAGATTCCGCTGGTCTTGGCCTTGGCGGCGTGTGCACAGCACGGGGAATTGCGTGCGGGCAGTCCTGCTGCTGAGGAAGTTCGGACTGGCAGTGCCGCCTTTGCCGACTGGAAGGCCGATGCTCCTGGTGTTCGGCGACTCATCAAGCCTTCGGACCTTCCGACGCCGTCATTCGTGCCAAGCGTGGATGCTGAAAAATCTGTCGCGAGTCCTGCAAAGATCGTTCCACGACCAGAGGGTGCATTGCCCAAAGTTCCGGACGGTTTTGGTGTTCAGGTATTTGCCAGCGGGTTCAAGAAGCCGCGGATTATGCGGGTTGCGCCCAATGGCGATATCTTCCTGTCAGAATCTGATGCCGGACGCGTGCTGGTGTTGCGTGCCAATGCGGACGGCAAAGCAGCTACGCCCACAATCTTTGCCGAGAACCTGGATCGGCCATATGGCATTGCCTTCGTGCCGGCCGATAATCCTCGGTACGTGTATGTGGCGGCGGCGAACCAGGTCGTGCGCTACCCATATCGCATCGGGGATATTAAGGCCACAGGCCCGACAGAAGTGATCATTCCGAACATCCCAGTTAAGCGGCACTGGACGCGCGACCTTGCACTCTCCAGCGATGGCCAACGGCTGTTTCTATCCGTCGGGTCATCTTCCAATCTTGGCGTGGGCGCCATGCCCGACATGACGCTCGAGCAAATCCGCGAGTATGAAAAAATCCATGGGCGCGGCGCGGCCTGGGGCGACGAAGAGAATCGCGCCGTAGTGCGTGTGTTTGATCTGGAAGGAAAGAATATCCGCAACTATGCCACCGGGCTGCGCAACTGTTCCGGCCTGGCGATGCAAACCGGTACGGATAACTTGTGGTGCGTTGTCAACGAACGTGACCACCTCGGTCCCAAGCTGGTGCCGGATTATATGGCACGTGTGCAGGATGGCGCGTTCTACGGATGGCCTTGGTACTACATTGGCAATAATGAGGATCCCGTGTTGAAAGGAAAGCGTCCCGACCTCAAGGGCCAAGTGCGGGTGCCTGAGGTTCTGTTCCAGCCGCACTCGTCTTCGTTGAGTCTGGTGTTCTATGATCGCGACGCTTTCCCGGCCGAATACCGCGGCGACGCCTTCGTTGCGCTGCACGGCTCCCACAGCGCCCCAGAAAGAACCGGATACAAGGTGGTTAGGGTGCGCATGAAGGAAGGCTGGCCGACGGGCGAATATGAAGATTTCATGACCGGCTTCATGGTGGACAATGACAGCGTGTGGGGAAGGCCGGCTGGTGTCGCGGTCACCCGGGATGGCGCGCTGCTGGTGAGCGACGACGCGAACGGCACGATCTTCAAGGTGACGCGTAAATAACGTGAGCAGCGTTGGAAACCAATTCTTTACAAGCCGATAACCTTGGTGCCGTGCTTCCGCGAGCGCTATTCGGCATCAGCTGGGCGGTGATGGGCTTTTGTCCAGATCGGCCGGCGCATGCTGCTTTTGAGATTGCCGGCATGCTGATCAGAAAATGCCCAAGCAAGATCCAGTCGAATCATCCAATAAATATTGATGCCGCCTGTAAAGCCTTCTCGAGCTCGTGGGCGCCGGTTTTTCATGTCATTGCCCCACAGAGATTGCTGATCGCAATAAGTGCCGAGGGAACGCTTCACCACTTTAAGCAGTCATAAAACGAAACCGTCATATTTCAACTGGGCGTAAATTATTTTTGGTGGAGGCGGGACATGTCTAACATCGTTGTGGGCGTTTTTGAGAACCACTCCAATCTTGAAGACGCCGTCAGTGAACTTCTTGTTTCAGGCTTCTCGCGCGATCAATTGAATGCTTTCTTGCCGCGTTCAGCAGGATATTCTGGCACACCAGTCGATGAGAATGCGCAAAGCGTATTCGAAGGCTATGGGGGCGCTCAGGACATTACACAATCATTCGGCAATGCCTTGGCCGGATATGACGAGCACGCCGTCTATCTCGATCTTCTGGGTAACGGGCGCATCATTCTGACTGTACGTACCGAATCGGAAGAAAGAGTTGACCGTGCTGTAGAGGTGATGAGCCGTCATGCACCTATCGATATTGCCGAATATCAGTCCTCCGCAGAAAGTGCGGCCGCACCCAAGGGACGGACCGATACAGCAGTGGTGCCCGAAGCATCTGCCGAGGTCGTCAATTCGTCGCTGGGGAAACGCAAGACTGCCAGACGGTCTGGAAGACTTCGCATCTTCTGACGCAGGCTTTATTTCATGAAAAGGGCAAGCAGCTATCTCGGGCTGGCCTGCCTGGGCGCGTCATGCAGGCGCCACTATCGCGCTCCGCCAAGATTTCCTGATGAACGCGTACTGCGGTTGGGCGCGGCCATGCCAACAAGCCGTGTGCATGCAGGCCCGCTCGCGCAAAGGCAGCGCCGAACAGGAGAATCGGCGACAAGCAGGGCGCCCACAGCAGCAGAAGCAGCGAGCCGACGGCGCCGTAGGTGGAGGCAGGCGCGGTGGTCAAACTGGAAAAAGGCCCGCTCACTTTGATCAGCGGGCGCAAATTTGATCGCAGGCTAGCTAAAGGACCAAAGGCAAATTAATTTCCCTACTATCCCGCCTAAAAGGTTCGTACTTGTAACAAAATGGGTGATGTTGAGCCAAACTCATCTTAATTATGATAAGATGGCTTCAGTTGCATGAAGTTTTTCAGTTTGAAGGTGATTTTGTAATTGCCCTTCACGGCAAACCGGCTAAGTAGCCAGCCATTTGTCGGCACATTTCTAACATCTGGCTGCGCGGAATGCAGGTTTTCAAAGAGCGTGTCCTGATTCCGGTCCAAATCAATTGTTAGCGACACACTAGGCTCGCTTGCCTTTGCGCTGTCGCGCATCTTTCAGCATCGCCGAACGAATTCGGCATCTATCACGAATTGCTTGGCAGTCATATGGCAACGGTCAGGCAGGCTGGCGAGTGAATCGACGGAATTCAGTAAGAGGAGAATGAAGATGAAAAATGTTCAATCCATCAAGCATGCAACACCGATAAGGATTGGCCTGATCGGATTTGGCAAGGCCGGCAGGGCCGCCGCAACCGTTTTGCTGCAGTCACCCGAGACCCACTTGGAATGGGTCGTCAGGCAGGGCACGCTCTTGGAGCACCATTCGATCCCCGAGTTTCTCGGGATTGAATCAGAAGATCCGGGTTACATCTACTCCTCACAACATATTTCCGCCAAAGAGCTACTGCTAAAGCACCCTGTCGACATCATCGTTGATTTCTCGTCCGCTTCCGGCATCGACTATTACGCCCAGGCTGCCAAAGAACACGGCATCAAAGTTGTCTCCGCTATCTCACACTACACCACGCGAGAGATAAGCATACTGGATGAAATTGCCGAGAACTCAGCAGTTCTGTGGTCGCCTAACATTACCATCGGGATCAACTACATGATCCTGGCAGCTCAAGTCTTGCGCAAGATTGCACCGGACATCGATGTCGAGATCGTCGAAGAGCACTTCAAGCAAAAACCCGAGCTCTCCGGTACGGCAATCAAGCTGGCCAATAGCCTTGGAAAGGATAGAGAGGACATCAAATCCGTCAGGGCAGGCGGAATCGTCGGCAAGCACGAGGTCATCTTCGGCTTTCCGTACCAAGTCGTCCGTCTGACGCACGAATCCATCTCGCGAGAGGCATTCGGAAACGGGGCAATCTTTGCTTGCAAGCATTTGATGGACAAGGCGCCAAGGCGGTATTCATTCGAGGAGCTGATTGCGCCGTACTTCCACGATCACTTCAAGCGCCCGGCCAACAGTCATGTCTGCAACTGCGCAGTGGGCTTCTGACAGGCGAATACCCTGACACCATTTTGGATGGCCGCCCCTGTGTGACGGCCAGTAACAACCTCGACAGATAGCATCATGGATACATTTTCAAGCCTGGGTGTTGGAGGGGGATTTAGCAACCTGACGGAAGTGCTGCGGGTTTCGAAGTCCATCTTCCACATTCTTCTTATTCTCGTACTCGCCTGGATACTGTTGAAGCTTTCTCGAAAGGCGGTCGGGATGCTGAACACTTATCTGCGCAGCCGCGCCAGCACCAGCCCGGAAGAGTTAAAGCGTGCCGATACCATCAGTCAAGTGTTTCGCTATATTGCTTCCGTTGGCATCGGCGCCGTCGCTGGCATGGTGATTCTGAGCGAGATGGGCATATCGATTGCACCTATCCTCGCTACGGCAGGTGTTCTGGGCATTGCCGTGGGTTTCGGCGCCCAGAGTCTGATCAAGGATTACTTCAACGGTTTCTTCCTTCTTCTGGAAAACCAAATCAGGCAGGGTGATGTCGTGGACGCAGGCGGCAAGAGCGGACTGGTGGAGGAGGTCACGCTTCGGTACGTCAGGATGCGTGACTATGAAGGAAACGTTCACTTCGTCCCCAACGGGATCATTACGACTGTCACCAACATGAGTCGAGAATACGCTTATTCAGTGATCAATGTTGGGGTGGCCTACCGGGAGGATATGGATGAGGTTATGAGCATCATGCAACAGGTGGGCGACGAAATGCGAGCAGACGGAACCTTCGGCAAGAAGATTCTTGAGCCCCTTGAGATGGCAGGCGTCGATAAATGGGAAGACTCGGCCGTAGTTGTGCGCTGCCGCTTCAAGGTCATTGCACTAGAGCAATGGGGCGTGAGGCGCGAGTATTTGCGCAGGCTAAAACAAGCGTTCGATCATCGTGGTATCGAGATCCCGTACCCCCATCTGACAATCTATGCCGGCCAGGGAAAGGATGCCTCGGCGCCGCCATTCCACCTCATAAAGCATGAAGAAGCTGCTTAATTCTTAATTGTTACAGACACGCACTCTACAAGCCAATCCGCGGTCCGTTTGCGAGAAAGAAAGCGCCACTAGCTGTATTGAGCTGGTGGCGTGTCTTTGGATAAAAAATCAGGTGGTTGCGGGGGCGCAATCCGGCCCGGAAACAAGGGATTTTGCTGCAGTCAACGATTCGCTAAGCCTGCATTCAGGACGGTTTCCTAGCCCAGCAGGCGCTCAAGAGTGCGGTTTCTTAATAGACGGATCAGTGATGGTGCTTCTTATTGATTTTTGCTGCTCTAAGATTGCCTCGCTTAATGCGTTGCTTGCTCCGGAACTCAATAAGATCAACTCAATCAAGTAACCATTCTTTCAATTTGTAAGCCCGGACTCATGCAATCTGATAGCCGGGCTGCTTTACATGGGGACGGATGCAGAGCAGTAAGCTCACAACTAGGAAAAGGCCATCCAGCCAGGGAGGACGGCTCCTGTATAATCTTCCTCCTCACGAACCTGACCCATAAATTATTCAATCGGAGCGCCGACCTTTGTAATAGCTTTTTCCGCCAGCGAGTCTGCATTCCTTCCTATCACTCGCTCAAATCCGCGTACCCATTAATCCACTTCGTATTCTTTCTTTCACCCTCGCAGGCTGGAAAGAGGCGGTGTTTTCATTTTCACGCTGGCCGTTATGGCCGCCGCAATAACAAAACAAAATGATGAAATCCTTACGCCAGGATTGGCTATCCAACGTCCGAAATGATCTGTTGTCAGGCCTCGTGGTCGCGCTGGCATTGATCCCCGAAGCCATCGCTTTCTCTATCATCGCCGGTGTTGACCCCAAAGTGGGCCTGTATGCCTCGTTCTGTATCGCCGTCGTCATCGCCTTTACCGGCGGGCGTCCGGGCATGATATCGGCCGCGACGGGAGCAATGGCGCTTGTCATGGTCACGTTGGTCAAGCAGCACGGCCTGCAATATCTTCTGGCCGCCACCGTGCTGACCGGCATCCTGCAGATCATCGCCGGCTGGCTGAAGCTGGGTATGCTGATGCGCTTTGTCGGACGCGCAGTCATTGTCGGCTTCGTCAACGCGCTTGCCATCCTGATCTTTCTGGCACAGATTCCCGAGCTGATGGGCGTGAACTGGGTCGTCTATGTCATGGTGGCCGCCGGCCTGGGAATCATTTACCTCTTCCCCTACATTACTAAGGCCGTACCATCACCGTTGGTCGCCATCATGGCGCTGACTGCGGTGGCGATAGGGTTTGGCCTCGACATCCGCACCGTGGGCGACATGGGGCAACTGCCCGACAGCTTGCCGATCTTTCTGCTGCCTGATGTCCCGCTGAACCTGGAGACGCTGAAGATCATCTTCCCCGTGTCAGCCACGCTGGCCGTGGTGGGCCTGCTGGAATCCATGATGACCGCCTCCATCGTAGATGACCTGACCGATTCGAGCAGCAATAAGAACCGCGAATGTATGGGCCAGGGTGTAGCCAATATCGCGGCCGGCTTTCTCGGCGGCATGGCAGGCTGCGCCATGATCGGCCAGTCGGTCATCAACGTGAAGTCCGGCGGGCGCGGCCGGCTTTCGACGCTTGCCGCCGGTGTCTTCCTTCTTCTGATGATCGTGTTCATCGGCGACTGGGTGGCTCGAATCCCGATGGCGGCACTCGTTGCTGTCATGATCATGGTGTCAATCGGCACCTTCAACTGGGCATCGATCCGCGACCTGCGCAGGCATCCCAAAAGCTATAGCGTCGTCATGATTGCGACGGTGGTCGTGGTGGTATTCACGCACGACCTGGCCAAGGGCGTGCTGGTCGGTGTGTTGCTTTCGGGCTTTTTCTTTGCCAACAAGGTTGGGAAAATCCTGAGCATCAGCTCGATGACCGAAGAGGAAGGCCATGTCCGCCGCTACAAGGTGCGGGGACAAGTATTCTACGCTTCTGCTGACCAGTTCATCGACGCGTTCGACTTCAAGGAAATCATCGAGAAGGTCCGCATCGACGTCAGCCGCGCGCATTTCTGGGACATCACGGCCATAAGCGCCCTGGACAAGGTCGTCATCAAGTTCCGACGCGAGGGAACGGAGGTCGAGATCATCGGCCTCAACGAAGCCAGCGCCACCATGGTGGACCGTTTCGCAGTCCACGACAAGCCGGGGGCGGTTGAACTGGTAGTCGCGCACTGAAGGAGCAGAAATGAGAAACAACAAGGTGCTTGCCTGCGTCGACCGCTCCCATTTTGCCGATTACGTGGCGGATTATGCCGCCTGGGCCGCACAGCGCATGGATTCGCCGCTGGAATTCCTACACGTCATTGACCGCGAAGAGGATGGTGTTTACGGCGAAGACTACAGCGGAGCCATCGGTATCAATGCGCAGGAGAATCTGTTGTCGCATCTCTCCACCCAGGACGAGGTGCGCAGCAAGGCGGCGCGAGAACGGGGCCGCGTATTCTTGAACGGCTTGCGGGAGCGCGCCATCGCCGCCGGTGCGGGATCGGTCGACATCCGCCAACGTCGTGGCGAACTGGAAGAAACGCTGACTGAGCAGGAAAGCGGTGTCAGCCTCTTTGTGCTTGGCCGGCGCGGTGAAGCAGCCGAAGTCACACAAAGAGACTTAGGGCGCAATATTGAGCGGGTGGTGCGCGCTCTGAAGAAGCCGATTCTTGCCGTGACCGAAGCATTCCATGAGCCGCGCCAGGTCATGATCGCCTTTGACGGCGGCAGCGTGACTCGCCGGGGCGTCGAGATGGTGGCGTCAAGCCCGCTTTTCCGGGGCATGCCAGTACATCTCCTGATGTCCGGAAAGGAAGGCGCGGATTCACGCAAACAACTCGATTGGGCCAAAGCGACGCTAGAAGTCGCCGGCTTCGAGGCACTCGCTTCCTTGATGCCGGGCGACGCGGAGAGCATTATCGCCAAAGCTATTCAGGATCAACAAATAGACATCCTTATCATGGGCGCCTACTCCCGGTCGCCATTACGCAATCTGCTTTTTGGCAGCAAGACATCCGATCTGCTCCGCTCGTCACGGATACCCACCCTGCTTCTGCGCTAGGCTGGCGGTCGTGCGGAGGGCCGTAATAACAATACAGAAACTCCAAAAATCGCTCTGGTTTTAGTGAGCACATCTGAAGTTGCAACAGTCGTTCTCAAGACGGCATGCCCGAAAGAAAAACGCCACTAAGCGAGTTCGGCTTGGCGGCGTTTTTTAATCCGTGGTTGAGGGGGAGGGGGCAACCTGATCTATAGGCAGCGGGTTTTGCTGCAACCTGAAAAAGTGGTCTACATATACTTTGAGTCAGAGATTCTTCCCTTGCTTTTATGCTGTTCCAACCCCTGTTGTGCCTCAACCATTTTTAAACCTCCTTACGTTGCCGTCGAACCGCGCAAAGATCAGGTTGTATAAAAGAAACTATATTGGCCCATTAATGCAAGTTTTGCATTAAACTTATAAGAATAATCATTCTGATATTGATTGAAATCAAAGCAACTTTTTACTATCTATGCTCAGAGCGCTAAAAGCGCATCCTAAAAGGATCTTTCAAGCAACTTTATGTTGTTGGATCTTTAATAGATCAGGAAGCGTTCAGTCCTGATGAGGAAAGGGCATAAAACCGGACTGTATGATGCGCAAGGGAATATCAAGCGGGGAATGTCATCAACAGAAAGAACTGCATATGACACAGGGGCTGCTGTCGCCATTGTGCCTGCCGCTCCATTCGCTGCAGCTACGGCTCTTCCCCCGGAAGTTTGGAATGCCATTTCAAATCTCATCAAAATCGCAAAATGAAGAGCCAAATATTACTTATATCCATGACAGCAATTTCGGTAACGCTTACGGGGTGCTTTATGGGAGAACTTGCAAATAGAGGTCAATTAAACTCACCCATGCCCTATTTGCAGCGTTGGGAAAAGTCCAATATGACGCCGGAGAGTAGGAGGCAGGACTGGGTTGACTGCGGTGGGAGAAAGGATGGAGATTATTCTCCTGATGAAAGGCTGCAAGGCGAAAAGGATGATTTTGCGGCCGCAGAGCGTACTCGATCTAAGCTGCAATACTGCATGCAAGGGAAGGGATACCGCTACGTCAGGTAGTGTGAGGATAGATCGTGTTTCCCTATGTCGTGCACAGGCCGCATAATCTTGCCCAGATTAATCCAGCATAAGTGGGGGCAGATCACGGCCTAATGCGTTTGCGCGTCCCAGTAGACAACAAGCTGACGATGGAGTTCGGTGGCGACGCCACCATCAAGGCAGCGGTCGCGAGCGCCTCCTTGACCAAGGTTAATGCCGATTACGCCAGCGTCAAGGAGCAGTCCGGCATCAAGGCAGGAGATGATGGATTCCAGATCAACGTCAAGGGCAACACCGACTTGAAGGGCGCGGTGATTGCCAGCACCGACCAGGCTGTCGCAGACGGCAAGAACAGCCTGACCACGGCATCGCTCACCACCAGCGAGATCCAGAACCACGACCAGTACAAGGCGCAAAGCCTGAGCGTGAGCCTGGGCGGCGGCGGTGGTGGATCCGGCACACCGGGTGCCAACACCATGAACCTGAGCGGCACCAAGCCCTCCGGCAGCGCGGGCTACAGCCAGGAGAGCGGCAGCCAACACAGCACCACGGCTAGCGGCATCAGCGCCGGGGCGATCACCATCACCAACGATGCCCAGCAAAAGCGGCTGACCGGCCAGGACGGCGCCACCACGGTAGCCAGCCTCAACCGCAACGTGGCGAGTGATAAGGACACGTCCAACGCCATCAACAAGGCGTGGGACGCCAACAAGCTGCAGGAGAAGGTGCAGGCCGAAGCGCAGATCGTGCAGAGCTTCGGACAGCAGGCGTCGAAAGCCGCAGCCGACTATTCAGCCAAGCAGATCGGTGCGTTGCGGAAGCTTGAGGAACAAGAGACGGATCCCGTCAAGAAAGCAGAGCTTCAGGAAGAAGCCAAGAAGTGGGGGCCGAACGGCAGCTACACCATTGCCATGAATATTCTTATTGCCTCAGCTGGCGGCGGGACAACGGGTGCCGTAAGCGCAGTGACCAAGGAGAGCCTGTCATGGGCGGCCAATGAGATGCGTAAGGCAGTGGCCGCGGACTCGAACAAGTTCGCTGGAATTTGTGATGCGAATGGAAATTGTTTGGATAATAAATCGGGTAAAAGTGAAAGCGTAAACGGAGATAACAAAAAGTATGCAGGTGGGCGCGTAGATCTAGACTTTATTTGTGGAGAGAGCAATGCACGATGCGAAACATTAGATGAAGCTGGTAGGTTCCATCGAGGTCAGGGCATTCGGTTTGATTGAGATAGGGCGTATTCCACGTGATCTGATGATCAAAAATGGTGGGGATGCTGCATCCGCTCAAGCCAATGAATACGAGCAACGTCAAGCAAGCCTTGCCGGTAAAAAAGGTTCTATAAGCCACATCCTTCTCCTTATTTGCTTGCCTTCAGCACGGTGGAAATTGCATTCCATACTTCTGGTGGCAATAAAGTTGCAGCAGCGAACGGCGTAGCAATAACAACATTTGCCT
>Ga0366787_1091_pt1 | contig 10868 bp, 13 predicted proteins | sample TotcelN113001M10_FD_207045 | JGI IMG/M metagenome (GOLD analysis project Ga0366787, IMG submission 207045) | Enriched cells from coal bed in the Powder River Basin, Montana, United States - Total cells N11 rep2 HSBNCT.N11.300.1.M10 ...
ATTTTCCATTGCGGCATTCGCTACTGGGCTTGGACTCGACCCAGAAGTCGTCCAAGCGCAAGGGTACTCTCTCAAGCTTGAGGGAAGTCAGAAAATCCCAAGCATTTGTCATTTTTGTTCAGGCGGCTGCGGTATGCTGCTCTTTATTAAGGACGGCAAGTTGATTCACCTGGAGGGTGATCCGGATCATCCCACCAACGAAGGAGCGCTTTGTCCTAAAGCAGCAAGCTTGAGGACTGTTGCCTATTCACAGGACCGTGTAACCAAGCCGATGCGGAGGGCCCCCGGCACGGATCATTGGGAAGAGATTTCCTGGGAAGAAGCGTTGGACCGGGTGGCCATTAAGGCCAAAGAAGTGAGAGATGCCACTTGGAAGGCTACAGAACAAATTCCTAATTCCAAAACGGGACAAACGGATACCCTAAACGTCAACCGGACTGAGGGAATTACTTTTTTAGGGTCGGCTGAAGTAGATAATGAAGAATCATATCTTATCTCAAAATTCTGTCGAATCATCGGCACCCCCTATAATGAACACCAGGCCCGTATTTGACACGCTCCGACGGTGGCAAGTTTGTCACCTTCATTCGGACGTGGTGCGATGACGAATTCTTGGTCTGATATGCAAAATTCCGAGGTTTTTTTAATCGGTGGTTCTAACTGTGCGGAAAATCATCCGATTGCGATGAAATGGATTAATCTGGCTAAAGAAAAAGGGGCCAAGATTATTGTGGTGGATCCCCGTTTCACCCGGACTGCTTCGAAAGCGGATGTTTTTGCCCAAATCCGTCCTGGAACGGATATCGCCTATCTAGGTGCTATGATCAAATACATCATCGAAAACAAGCTTTATGATTACGAATATGTTACTTCCTTTACCAATGCTCTGTATAAGGTAAGCAAGGATTATCAGTTTGAAGAAGGCTTGTTCTCTGGATTTGATCCCAAAACCAAAAAATACGGGGTGGACAGCTGGGGTTATCAATTAGGTCCGGATAATAAACCCTTGAAGGCAGACTCCTTTGATGATCCGGACTCTGTCATGAGTAAATTGAAAGAACATTATGCCCGTTATACCTTTGAAACCGCTGAGCAAATTACTGGAATTCCGGCAAGCAAAATCAAAGAGATCGCAGATACATTTTGCAAGGCAAAACCAGGAACGATTTTATATGCTCTCGGCATGACCCAACACACTACCGGGGTGCAAGGGATTCGCGCCTACGCGGTGATCCAGCTTTTGCTTGGCAATATTGGGAAAGCAGGGGGAGGGGTTAATGCTCTGCGTGGTGAGCCTAATGTTCAGGGTTCAACCGATATGGCCAATCTCTTTAACACCTTGCCGGGTTACTTACCACACCCGATTTCAACAGATCAGAGTCTGCGTGATTACCTTATCCGAAATGGTTCAATCCAGTAAAAAAGCTTCATGGGCCTGCCGACAGTCCCATATTTTAACTCTGATTTCAAAGCACCGCATTGCTCCATAAATTCGAGATAGCGTCTGACTGTGACACGGGTGAGCTTGACTTTTTCTGCCACTCCCTCTGCGGAAAGCATGCCCTCAGCAATTTGAAGAAAGGTAGCAATTTGTCTTAAGGTTGCCCGATTGAGCCCCTTTGGAAGGCCGCCTTCTCCGTCGCACTCTGTATCTTCGAGCGGGGTCAACGGTTCATATTCAGCTGGACTCATTTTTTCCCCGGTTGCAGGTTCAAATTTGATAACTCCCAATCTTTCAAGCTCTCTAAGCGCATCGGTAGACATTTTTTCCTTGCCGTTTTTTAACGAATTCTGACTCAGTACGCTCACCCGACTGATTTCGCCTGCGACATTCTCCAAACGCTCAATCATCTGGTTAAAAGCGGACGCCAATTCCCCAATTTCCTTGGGGCCTGACACTTCCACTTTTTCAGTGACATGGCCTGTCGCTAAATCCCGGGTTCCCAAGGTAATCTCCCGCAAGGGACGGACAATAACCCGCTGCACAAAAAATAATGCCAAAAGCCCTACAATAATCGTCAAGCCAATTCCGATCACCGCAGTTTGGATCAGCGAATTTGCAATCATCTCTTGGGCATAACTCCGGGAGATCCCCACATAGAACATGCCGACAATATTTCCCGCTCTATCTCGAATCGGTTCATAAGCGGTCTGATAGACCTGTCCGACCACATTGGCCTCACCGAGATAGCGCTCCCCATTCTTTAATACCGTTTGGGCTACCACATCAGAAACTTTGGTCCCAATCGCCCTTTCCCCATCCGTCTGTCGAACCGTGGTTGCTACACGGGTATCGTTGAGAAAAATTGTCACGCTGTTCCCAGTAAGCTCGGATAAGCGATCGACGAGCTTTAGATCCTGAGTAATCATCGTCTCCCCTTTATACAAAAAACCATCTTGGATCTTCCAGAAACCCGGATAAGTGAGGTTGATAATTTCCATACATGTTGCCAAATCCGTCTGTGCTTTGATGATCGCAGCAGAAACGGCTCGTTCCTTCATGTGCCAGCCTAAGACAATGATAAAACTGGCAGCCAGAAGAATCAGTGCCCCGATCGTGAGGATTAGCATTTGTTGTCGCAACGAGGGCATAGTTATCCACCTCTTTATTAGTGACGATACCCGTACATAAAAATCCTGCTTTCTTAGATACATTCGTGCCAAATTCCAAATCACCTGCTGAAACCATTTGTGCACTTTTTCTTTATTCTGGCAGTTGCGATTCAGCGGAAATAGCGAAAATTTATTCGATCTAAAAACAGTGGCTTATGCCAAGGCAAGGGGACTTAAGATTGCTGGAATTATTATAAATCAGTATGATCATAAAAACCCTGGGATAGCTGAGCGGACTAACCCAAGGTTATTTGAAACAATGTCAGGAATACCGATCTCTTGGGCGAATATCGGGAAAGTAAAACCTTCTTTCACGGACGTACCTATACGGGCAATCCTGTAGGTTGTGCAGTGGCCCTGGCGAACATAGAGCTTATAGAACAAACCCGGTTAATTGAACAGGCCCAGCATTTAAAAACTAATAACCTGTAACAGTTTTTCAACTATCAACGAATTATCGATAATTGCAGCTAAGGTACCGTTTGCAGATGTTAGAGCTATAGGTGTTACAACTAATAAACCTATAGTTAAAATCACAAAACCTGTTAAGATACCTAGAACAAGCCCCAGCGTTTTATTTACTTTTGTAACTAAAGGGAGCTTTATACGATTATTAAGCAACTTTCCAGGATAAAATATAATTATTTTCAAAAGAATAAATATTATAACCATGCTCAATGCGGTTAAAATATAATTTGAAAGCATCGCTGAAATATTTTGCTGATTAGATATTACACTGCCTTGCTCTGTTATTAACTTCATTAGCAAGGGATTTTGAGACATTGCCTGTCTTTAATCATTGCTTTGTACTTTTTCTGAATATCCTTCCAAGCTGTAAAGTACTGATCTGAAACATTATCAGGTATGATTCGATTGACCATTACTGCATCCACATTAAAATCGTAAATATTTAAATAAGTGAAACTACGCTGAGCTTCTTTGACAACCATTTTTCCGGGTTAACAACAATGCGAATACTGGTTACTTCCCGGTCGGAAAAGATCTGTCGCATTTCATCAAGCTGCCGATATATTTTATCAATCTCCTCCATTACCGAATCGGTCGGCATAGGGATCCCTAACAGCGGTTCAGCCACAGGCTTGATAAACTTTATTGCTTTTCTCTTCATTGGGAAAAGTTTTTCCATCCACCACCGCAGCATTTCCGGAAAGCTCAGTAAGGCCAGAGTTTCTCCAGTCGGCGCACAATCGATAACAATAACCTCAAACGTATTTTCTTTGTAATACTGTAGGATCCTTAGTAGACTTAGTAAATCTTCCATCCCAGGAAAAACAGTTAGCTCTTCTGTGGTAATATCTTTAATGGTCTTAGCCGTGAACAGAGTCGTCAAATATTTCTGCACTTGACCCCAGCCTTTTTCAACCTCATGCACCGAATCAATTTCTTGTGCTCAGAGATTGGGCCGGATCTCCTGCGGTTCAGGGGATAACTTTATATCTAGGGAATCCCCGAGGCTATGGGCCCGGTCGGTACTTACCACTAGGGTTTTTTTGCCATTTTTGGCACTTTGCACTGCTGATGCGGCGGCAATACTGGTTTTACCTACTCCACCTTTTCCCGTGTATAAGATAATTCTCATCATTTTTCCCTCCTGAATAGTTATTATATCCATCTTTTTGAGCAAGTATTTCTTCGACAATACTCTTCCTATGGTAAATAGTACTTAATGCGAAGTATTCTTCAAAATTTAAACCCACCTCTTATTCGATGGGTATTTTTCTAATGACTTTTTCTACCTGACTATCTCTTGTTACGTCATCTTTTCGACTTATTGCATTGATGATTTTTAAGAAAATCTGAAAAAGGAATTGCCGTTCCTCAGCTGATAGTACCGCATTGATTTGTTCCAGGTAGGTTCCAATGCTTTCTTTGACCTCTGTCATCATGCTTTTTCCTTTATCCGTAAGTCGAATAGCAACGATCCGTCGGTCCTCATCGCTCCTTTCCCTTTGCAGATACCCGTTCTTAACCAACCTGTTGACCAGCCCAGTTGTAGTACTGAGAGGAGCGTTAATATAATCGGAAATCTGGCTCATAATAACCTCTCCGTGTCTGTCCACAATCAGCATTGCCAAAAGTTCGGTCTTTGAAATAGTTAAATCCAGTTGTATCCACTCTTCGGGATATAAAACTTTACGCAAATTATCCAGAACTAAATCTAAAACTTTTTCCTGAACCATTAATGGACCCCCGATTCAATACTCTAGTCGAATACTTCTCCAAAAGAACTATTCTACAAATAAAATAACTCTTTTATTAAACTTTGTCAATATCCTTATCCGTGGAATTGCTCATAAACTTTGTCATTTTACGTGCCGTCTGTCCATCATAACATAATCGGCAGATCTTTTAGATAGGGAGTTGGTCCCACCGAACAGAGAATATTAAAGCCTTGATCAAGCAGGAACTGGAATTTGGGATCTCCTGGCAATGCTGAACTGCCAAAAGGATAAACATAGATATTGGTTGGGCCGATAAGTGATCCCACTTCGTTCTTCCAACGTACTGTATCCTTCTCTAAACTTTGATATGACACCGCCCGGGCATCTAGATGGCTGTAGCCGTGCGAGGCAACACTTGCCGCTTCATCCTGTTCCATATTGACAGTATTCGTTTCGTAAATGTACCGGGTCTGATCTTCAGAAAGGCGGCTACCTTCAATCCGGTTAGAATTATATGCAAACTGGATCTGTGTCTGATGGTACAGACCGCCTTTGAGCTTCATTTCCTTTTCTTCCAGCAATCGTCCCAATAAGTGTTGCTTCATGAGCATAACCCATTTCTGTTATAATCTCCCATATTTATTATACCATAATATAGTGATTTTTTCTTAAAACATGCAGATTTTATTCTTGTAACCGTCATAAATTGAGGCACTACGATTTTGGGGTTACTTTGATAGTTGATCATGGTTGCTTATAGGGATTATGTTCAATTTTGCCTTCATTTTTGCTCCTAATGATATTTTTGAAGGCGACAGCTGTAAACCGAAACTATTACAAGGGCTGTAATCTTTCTTTACAGCAATATATTAAAGCCCTTCCAACATGATAGCCAGCTTAGGATCGGGCTCTATACCCAAATCTTTTTGTAAACGTTTTTTAAAATTATCATATGCCATTAAGGCCCGGGCTCTTTGCTTCGTAGCCATATACATCTGCAAGAGGGAAAAACATGCTTCTTCATTGTAAGGGTCATGGGCAAGAATTATTAACAATACCTTTTGAGCCTCTTGAGGTTCTTTTCTTTTCTGATAAGCGGAAACTAAAGAAGATGCAGCTTTCAGGAATATCGATTTAAGTTCTTCTCTTTCGAAATAAGTCCAATCTTCATATTGATCATTTTCAAGCAGGTTCCCCTTGTAAATATGAACCATTTTCTCAAGCAGGGTTATTTCTTTATCAATACTTTTCGGGGCTAAGGAAAGTTTCTGTGAATTTTCATAAAGGGTCAGAAATTCGTCAATATCTACATACATAGTATCTCCTGTCTTTACTTCAAGTCCGTAAATATTTTCTTGGACAAGAGATTCTTTTTCTTTAACAGGTATATTGTATTGGGATAGAACCTTCCGTAACTCATAGAGAGCAACTCGCAACGAAGAAGAAGCCGCCTTTTTGTTAGATGACGGCCAAAACAGCTCCATTAAAGTCTCTTTGCTGGTCGTTTTATTGCGGTGTAGAATAAGATATTTTAAGATTCCTTCAATTTTTCGTGTTTTCCAGCTTGTAACGGGAATTTCCTCTCCATTAACTTCTAGTTTAAATTTTCCGAACAAGGTAACTTTAATTTCCGCTGGGAAATTAGTCTGCGCGACATTCTCGCCGAAATATCTCTCCAGTAAAACTGAGGCATATTCAGGGCAGATATTGTTTTTTATACCGTAGATAGCCATCTCTGTTATGGTAGGAATATGAAGATCCCAGAACATGGTATAACCACTTTCGGAAGCGATACTTAGGGCTTGTTTGAGGTAATCTTCTTTTTGATCACTATCCCCTGTATCACTATAAAGTTTCGCCAGGTTAAAGTATACCCCGCATAATACCTGCCGCGCTTTCTTTTTTTTGCTGCTTTCTGCGGCCTGCAACAGATTTTTTTCCGCAAACTGGTAATCCCCGGCTTCTCTTGCCAATACCGCAGTTAATGATTGACTGACTTCAAAAATACATTGACCGGGTTTCAATGATCTAAGTTCAGAAAGTGCTTTCTTGGCTTTAACCAAAAGTTCCTGCGGATCTCCTTGATCAGACATCCATGCACTTTGCTGGATTTCATTCAACAAGCACATCGGGATGTTTCCCAGACGTAGAAAATGCTCGCTGCTAGCTGACAGCAATTGACAGGCTTTTTCTTTGTCCTGACTGAGATAGCTTTCTATCCCGGCTAATCTTTTTCCCATTCCCAGCAGCAGCAGGGAATTATACTTATTGCCGATCTCTATCGTCTTATCTATCATTTTACGGCAATCGAGACCATCATTTTTCATCTGATATACCGCGGCCAGAAACATATGGGAAAAACCCTGGAGCATTTCAGTCCTTTGTACCAGCTCCATCGCCAAGGTTTCCTTGATTAATTCCCCTGCTTTATCAAGGTCACCCAGCAGGTAATAGAGCTGACTCGAATTAATTAAAGCAACCCACCTGAAATCCGGTATGAGATCAAAGGATAGCGCGCGTTGGCTGAGGATCATACCCTTGGATAGTTTTTCTTGCCAAAAGGCTTTCTGCAAATCAGTTACGGTTATTAGTCCTTCTAAATCCGGATTTGACATATCCTTAAGCAACGTCAGGATTTGTTGGAGAGCGCCGACAATATTTCGCTTATCATTTCTGAATACATAGAAGTATACGATGGAATGCCATACTTTGACCTGCATAATAAGGTCATTGCTTTTTTGCAACAGCGGCAGCGCTTTTTGCAATAAGTCAAGTCCTTCCGTTTCTCCCTTTTGATAGATATAGCTTTTTATATAAAGCAGACTGCCGTTTTGTTCGACGAGATCAGCCGGCAGATGCTTAAACCAGAGCCTCAAACTATCCATAGCCTCAAATGGTCCAAGGTTGGCGCTTTCTCTAATAATAAGATCGGTAGCTTCCTCAATTTTTCCTGATTCAATATAGTGGTCAAGCGCTCGAACCATAACCTTATTTTCCAGGTAATAACCGGCTGCTTTTAGATGGCAGTCTTTGATTTCTTCCGGGGTAAGATACCGACTTTGGTTCCTGAGAATTGCTTCCCGGAAAAGGCCATGAAAACGATAGGTCATAACGTCACTCCCGGACTTTTGGATAAAAAGGCAATATGCTTCGCATTGGGACAGGTAATGTTCTACTTGGGTCGAATCAAAAAATAACGCTGCCTGAGATTGGGTAAAATCTTTCAAGATAGCCATTTTGACTAAAAACAGCATCAAAGAAACATCTAGCTTTTTAAAAACTTCGACTGCAAAATAATCAAACAGGTAAGCTTTTTCCGGTATTTTTTCCAGGTAATTCGTCCTTTCCAGCGGATCAAGTCTATAGAACAACTGACAAATAAGAACAATGCCTGCCGGCCATCCCTCAGTTAGTAAAATTATTTTTCGCATCAATTCTTTATCCGGTTTGGTTTGATAGGTTTGGGCGGTATATTTTATTAAATCTTTTTCTGAGAAACAAAGATCCTCCTGATTTATTTCCATAATTTCATTTTCGAATTTCTGCTTAACTGTGATGAATTCAGGTTTACTGCGACTGCTTACGATAACAGAAAGATTAGCAGGCAGATTATTTATCAAATAGCTTAGGAAGTAACAAATCTCCGCTGAATCTTTGATATTATGAAAATCTTCCAGCACGAGAAAAGTTCGGGGGCTGGTTTCCATACTGGAAAAATTCCACAATTCCTGACAGATAGCGGCATTGATGTAGGTGTATTGAGATTGGACGTCACCATAAGCTGTCAAATTGTCAAGTATTCCTTCCGACCCGTTCTCTCGCCACGAAAAAAGCGTTTCAATTAAATGCGCATAGAACATGATGAGGTCTCTGTCTTCCTCTTCCAAGCGATACCAACAGATTCTGGAGTTCTCAGCATATTTCTTTAAAGAAGCAACGATAAGCGTTGTTTTCCCATAACCGGCCGGGGCACTAACGACAATTACCTGCTGTTTAGGTATAGACTTACCGATTATATCCAGGTTTTCCAGCATGATATAAGAAGATAGCTGCGGCATAACCAATTTACTTTTTACAGTAGGTACATTTCTCACATTTTCACCCCGAATAAATCGTTTTGATTTGAGACCAATTGTATTTCATATTTATTTAACACCTATTTTATATGTTCCCTATAGAATTATAATAATGGGCTTTAACATTTTACTGGCGACTTTGATACCTTTGAATTTGATACTTTTGGAAAGGAAGTGAAAGAGATGGCACAAAGACAAAAGATGAATCAAGTTATGACAGGCATAGGGTTACTGATGCTGGCAGTCCTGGCTTTTATCTTTACTTTTTCTCTTGCTCTAACTCCACTACAGGAAGGAACAGCTGTATCTCCTATATTGGGGGAATATCATTACAGTTCTCTTTCCTTGGAATCTCCTCTAGCTAATGCTTTGCTCTGGCTTTTAATGCCTGTTCCTGCGCTCGTTGCTCTTAAAGGAGGAATATGGCGGTTGAAGAGGGGCTTGGAAATAAGAAAGAGTGCCCTGGCCCACAAACCTCAAACAGTTTGGGCATCAATAGGTACCTTTTTACAATTTAGAGATATCTTTAATACTGGATTTTTTATGCTCCTTTTTCTAGCTTTGCTTGCTCTATTATTGCATTTTTTGTGGTATGGGCCAAAAGCAATATCTGCAAATATCTTATTCTACTTGGTCACAATTGTAGTATATTTTTTAATGCGTAAAAGAATTACAAGCTTCTTGGACTCTGTCTCGCAAAAAATACTGAAAGGTCTACCAACTTATACACTGACGGATAATGGTGTGACCATCAAGTTGATAACAATGTCTAATCATAAACAGCCCGCTCCCCCGCCTGTACATATCAGTTTTGAGGAGATTGAGGATCTGCAGGTGCTAACCTATGTCGAAGCTGAGTCTTATCTGCGGTATAATATCGGCCCTGACCTAAATATCGGTATAAAACAAGCTAAAGATTATGCGCAATATGTAAAAGGAAATATCACCAGACCTTCGGTCTATACTTTCGGTGCTCCCAGTTCAAATGATATGAATGTTGTCATTAGAGGCCCTGAACTGTTTTACATGCTGGTCTTTGATGCTGTTGATCTATCCGATTTGGTTGAAGCCTACCGCTCTTACCAAGAAAAAATGCAATCAGGCAATCTGTAGTGTAGTCACTGATATATTTATTAAAAATGGAGGTTAGTAAAAATGAAAAAAATTATTCTGATTTTAATGTGTATAGTATCCCTTCTCTGCTTTACAGGGTGTAGCCAAAGCAACCCGGCCGCAACCGAAGATCAAAAAAATAATTCCGGCTCCCAACCGGGAATTCCAAGCGCAAGAATATCATTTGAGCAGAATAATTCCGAAGATGTGTCCTATCTAAAACATGTAACAACTCTCTGGGAACAAACAAAACCTCTTCTGAGAGAAGATTTAGCCAAAAATTATGCTGACGAAGAATACAAAGAATTAGGTGCGAATATCGATTTGGCTTGGGTAAACTTGCAAGTCCACAGTTCTTTCGATCATGCTGAGGAAAAAGCAAATATCACCGACGCAGCGTTCGCCAATATCACAGAAGACATCTTAATGTTAATTGATGGGGTTTATGGAACCAGGGATTCCGGGAGCGTAGACGGACGGGAAGAAAGCAGAGAGAAGCTCAGAAATGGCCATTTGGAATATAAGATTAATAAATTCGATGAAACCCTGGCTGGAGTTCAATAACAGTATAACATTTTTTAGGAGGTAAATCATGAAGAAAAAGAGTATTGCTATTCTTCTTATCCTCTGTCTGGCAGCAACCTTATTTCCCACACCCTTCCCTAAGGGCCTGAAGGAGACTTACGCTTCGTCGATGGTCAATACCTCAGTGAATACCAGTCAGTTGACACCTGCTCCGGACATGGATTTTGATTTTCTGCCGGCAAGCTCCCAATGGCAAAAATACGTGGCCAACGTCCAGCCGGCAACTTTTTCCGAGGATAAAATTTCCTACAAGCTGAATGATAATGTTTTGCGAGTAAACCAAACAGTTACCAACAGT